>Ga0209420_1000074_pt1 | contig 63718 bp, 52 predicted proteins | sample BlaSpr_A8_OM1_O1_FD_187972 | JGI IMG/M metagenome (GOLD analysis project Ga0209420, IMG submission 187972) | Forest soil microbial communities from Thunder Bay, Ontario, Canada - Black Spruce, Ontario site 2_A8_OM1_O1 (SPAdes) (version 2) | ecosystem: Environmental > Terrestrial > Soil > Boreal... | reverse complement strand
GGAACTGGCAGACGCGCCGGACTCAAAATCCGGTGGCCGCAAGGCCGTGTGGGTTCGATTCCCTCCTCGAGCACCATTTGTATTCGTGGCGCGAGCCAATCGCGCGCAAGCGATCATTCCCTCCTCCACGGAGAATGTCATGAAGAACCCCTCGCCGGAAAATGAAAACCAAAAAGGAAGCGCGGGCCTGACGCGCCGCGGATTTCTTGAAGCCGCCGTGGGCGGCACCGTCGCGTCGGCTGTGGCGGGCAGTTTGTTGCCTCACCCGAACACTCACGCGTACGCCCCGGCTGCTGAGGCAAAGAACGGTGTCCCCTACCGCACGCTCGGCAACACCGGCGAGAAAGTTTCCTCCGTCGGCCTGGGCGGATATCACATCGGCATGCAGAGCGAGGAGCAGGACAGTATCCGCATCGTCCGCACCGCGCTCGATGAAGGCATCAACTTCCTTGACAACTGTTGGGACTACAACGGCGGCACCAGCGAAATCCGCATGGGCAAAGCGCTACAGGACGGCTACCGGCAAAAAGCATTCCTGATGACCAAAATTGACAGCCACACCAAGCAAGGCGCGACCGGCCAGATCAACGAATCGTTGCGCCGACTGCAGACCGATCACATTGATCTACTGCAATTTCACGAAGTAATTCGCGAGACCGACCCCGAAGCGATTTTCGCTCCGAAAGGGGCGCTGGAAGCAGCGCTCGCCGCGAAAGAGCAGGGCAAAATCCGCTACATCGGTTTTACAGGACACAAAAGCCCGCAGATTCACCTGAAGATGTTGAACACGGCGTTTGCGCACAAATTCACTTTCAATTCCGTGCAGATGCCGCTGAACTTGATGGACGCGCACTACGACAGTTTCGAAAAATTGGTGCTGCCTGTCCTGGTGGCTCACAATATCGGCGTGCTGGGCATGAAACCGCTGGGGAATGGACTGATCCTGCGCAGCAAGACAGCCGAGCCGGTCGAATGCCTGCAATACGCGCTGAACTTGCCGACCAGCGTGGTCATCACCGGGTGCGACACGCTGCCCATCCTGCAGCAAGCGTTGCAAACGGCGCGCACGTTCCGTCCTCTGAGCCAGGGACAGGTCGTCGCGCTGCTGGCAAAAACCGAAAAAGCCGCGCAGTCCGGCGAGCATGAGCTGTACAAGACCGCGCACAATTTCGACGGCACGATGATGAATCCGCAGTGGCTGGATTAACGGCAAGCGTACCGACAGAGTGGGCGTCATCCCGAGCGTAGTGAGGATCTGCTTTTCCCTCGGTTACGTGCTCTCGCCCATCGCGTTAACTTCCGCTTCCGCCGCGAATCAAGCGAATCGCTTCCGGCAACGCTGCGGCTTCTGCCGTCGGCCCGCCGCTCGCGCCGCGTCCCGCTGACGCGCCATTCGCATCTTGCGCGCCTGTTGATTCATCGCCGCCCTCGCCCGGCGCAAGAAACAAATTCGATTCCAGGCCGTGCTGCTTCGTGTAAAGATCGAAATAGCGCCCGCGGGATGCGTACAACGAAGCGTGTGTCCCGCGCTCGATAATCCGCCCGGCCTCCAGCACCAGAATTTGATCAGCGCGACGGACCGTGGATAGCCGATGCGCGATCACAAACGTAGTGCGCCCGCGCATCAGGTAGCGCAAGCCTTCCTGAATGAACGCCTCGGATTCCGAATCCAGGCTCGAAGTGGCTTCGTCCAGAATCAGAATCCGCGGGTCAGCTAGAATCGCGCGCGCGATGGAAACGCGCTGCCGCTGCCCTCCGGAAAGTTTTACGCCGCGCTCGCCCACCACCGTGTCGTACTTGTCGTCGAACGTGTCGGCAAATTCATCCACACGCGCGATGCGGCACGCAGCCAGAATTTCGTCGTTCGTCGCGTTCGGCCGCGAAAATCCCACATTCTCGCGAATCGAGCCATCGAAAAGAAAAGTTTCCTGTAGCACCACGCCCAGCTGCGTGCGATAGGAATCCAGGCGCACTTTCGCCAGGTCCACGCCATCCACGAGCACACGCCCGCTCGTGGGCACATAAAAGGCCGCGATCAATCCAATGACCGTGGATTTTCCCGCGCCCGAAGGACCGACCAGCGCCGTCACCGTTCCGGGCTGCGAATCAAACGCGACGTCGTGCAGAACTTCTTTGCCCGTGTCGTAGGAAAAACTCACATCCTCGAAAACCACTTCGCCGCGAATGCGCTCCAGCAGCTCACGGCGGTTGGGATCTTCGTCCTCCGGGTTTTCGTTCAGCACTTCGCGCGTGCGCTCCAAGCCGGCCAGCGCTTCGGTGATTTGCGGACCGATCCCCACGATCTGGAAAACCGGCGCCACCAAGAATCCCAGGAACAATGTGTACGAAAAGAAAGTTCCGGCGGTCATGGTCCCCGCGAGAATCTGCCGCGCGCCCAGGAACATAATCAACGCGCTGACGATTCCCATCAGGCTCGTTGCTGAAAGGCTCATCAACGAAGTCGCCGTCAGCGTCTGCAACACGTTGTCCAGCAGCCGCTGCACTCCGGCGCCAAAAACTTTTTCCTCGCGCGCCTCGGCATGATATCCCTTCACCACGCGCACTCCGCCAATGGACTCCGTCAGCCGGCCGGTCACTTCCGCGTTGATTTTCGGCCGCGCGCGGAAAATCGGTCGAATCGTCTTGAACGCGCGATTCAGCGCCACGCCAAAAATAAACAGCACCACAAACGCCACAGCCGTCATGCTCACACTGGTGCGCAGCAGATACACCATGGCGATCACCGCCGTCATAATGCCGCCCGCAAATTCCACCAGGCCGGTGCCGATCAAGTTGCGCACGCCCTCCACGTCGCTCATGATGCGCGAAATCAGCACGCCGGTTTTGTTCGCGTCGTAGAACGATACCGGCAGCCGACCAATGTGCGCCTGGACTTTCTCGCGCAGCTCGGAAATCATGCGCCAGGAAGACTTCGACAGCAGTTGCGTCAGCGCGTAGGACGTGAGGCCCTGAATCACGGTCGCCGTTACCACGACCAACACAATCACCGGCAACAGGCGCGCTTGGCGCTTTAGAATTACGTCATCGAGCAAATATTTCGTGGAGGCAGGCAGCACCAGGCCGGAAACGCGATTGATCACCATCAGTCCGAAGCCAATTGCCAGAACTCCGCGCCGCGGCTGGATCAGTGCCAGAACGTCCGGCAACAGCTTCCAGTCAAATTTCGCCTTAGCCGGCTTGCCGTCGCCGCTATTCTTCTTTTCCTGGCGCTCCATGCGGTTGCCCATGCGTTCGACGCCTGGGCTGGTTTGTCTTCCGAGCATGCCTCACTATACCTTGAAACTCGCGCAGCCCGCCGCAGTGCGACGGAGCCGAGTTCCGCGCCAAGAGTTGGGATTAAAGTGCGTACTCGTTGAGATGCGCAAAAAGGTCTGTGCGACGCAACTTTCGCCCTCCAAGCCGCACGCCGCTCCCAGTTGTGCCGCCCAAGCACGAATGATAGACTTTCCGCATGGCCAAGAAAAAATCAGCACGCAAAAAGAAAACCGCGCAGAAACCCGCAAGCGCTAAAAAGAAAGTGATCGCCAAGAAGAAGAGCGCTCCGAAGAAGAAGGCCTCACGTCGCAGAAAGCCTGCGCCCCGCACGCCCGCCGAAGTCTCCAATCCCATTTTCTCGCCCAACCGTCGTGGGCTAGGTCCCGGTGCCGGCGGACAATCCGGCGACAACCAAGGCCTCTCCCGCAAGGAATCAGCGGATTCCGAAAGCGTGGAAGAATTAACGGAAGAAGGCCAGGATTATGAAGCGGAAGTCGTCAGCGGCGTGCAGAACGCCCGCGATCCCGACCAGGGTGAAGTAACCACAAAGCAGGTTCCCGAAGACGACGTGCCAACCGAATACGACGATCAATAACCAGCCCGCACGCGGGCCGGGCAAAAGCAAAAACTTCGGCGCTCGACCCAGACCCGCTGGCGATCCTGGGTCGCCTGCAGACCTGGGTCAAGTCGTCCGAAGTGATCACGCGCCGCGCCGATCGCATTTACCGATTCCGACGTCTCTAGCGACCGCCCGCGCTATGGCTTCTTGCGCGTCCGCCGCGCTCCTCCTCGGAGATCTCATTCGGGTCACGAATGTTATGCGCAGGTTGCTCGTGCAGCGTCCTCATGAACGCGTCTACTTCTTCCGTAGCCCTTTCCTTGGCGATACCGTAGCGTTCCTGAATGCGCCCGATCAGCTTGTCGCGCTTGCCGCCGATCACCTGCAGATCGTCGTCGGTCAAATGTCCCCAATTTTCGCGCACCTGCCCCTTGTACTGCTTCCATTTGCCTTCCAATTGGTCGAAGTTCATCGTTGGTCTTCCCCTTTGCGATAGGATGCGCGCTCGCTAGCCCCTGCGAGCCGCTTCCGAATACCGCGTTCGAACGTCCACAGCACCGTCACGCAATGCGCTTGCCAGCGGCGGAGCCGATTCTGAAGTTGAACCAGCAGAGCAACATCCGTCGCTCCGAGGGCCGGTTGCACATTTACACGCCCGCCCTTCCGCCGTGTAATTTTGCCGTGGTTCCGGAGGATTTTCCCGGCAGTCAGGCCAGCTTCGAGCAATTGGGCTATTCTCCACACCCCGGTAGTACGACCTCGCCAAAAAGGTCCAGCCCGTATCTTCGCCGCGCCTTCTTTTTTAGAAATTTGTCACATCGCATTGGCGCAGGTAACCTTGCTTGCTACTATTGTATCTGCTCCATATGATTCGGGCCCGGATTCATACTTTGTCATTTTAATTTCGCATCAAAATCTCACGGCTCGGGTTAGCACACAGCAAGGGGAAAAGTTTGCCGGCGCGGTCACGCCGAGCGGCTCTCTAGCCGATGAGAACACTGAACGAAAAACCACGAATCGCCGTTTCCACTCTTGCTGCGAAGGGAAAAGCTCATGAGTAAGCGTGCGTGTTTGGCAGCCATATTGGCCGTAGCGGGAGGCTTGGGGTTAACGGCCTGCGGCGGTGGTGGCGGCGGAAGCACTCCGCCTGCGGTCAACGTGACCATTGCGACGGACGTGACGAATATCGAGACCTTCCAGACCGTGCAGTTCGCAGCTACAGTGACCGGCTCAAGCAACACCGCCGTCACGTGGCAACTCAGCTGCAACGCGTTGCCGGTCTCGGTCTGCGGCACGATGTCCGCCACTGGCCAGTACGTAGCGCCGAATACCGTGCCTACGGTTACAAGCGCCACTAGCACCGATCCGGCCAGCTTGACCGTAACCGCTATTTCGCAGGCGAACTCAAACGCGTCCGCCACCACCTCGGTTTTCACCATTGACTCGCTGAACATGCAGCCCTACGTCGCGCCCGTTCCGCTCGGCTCGTCGGGAGGGAATGCAAACGCTATTTGCCTTACTCCCGCGCCTGGATTTTGCTTTGGTGGAACGCTCGGGTCATTGCTGACAAGTAACGCCACTCAGCCTGCTCTGGTAATCCTGTCGAACAATCACGTCCTGGGATTGAGCGATGGAGCGACCGTCGGGCAAGAGGTGACGCAACCGGGAGTCATTGAGACGGGCTGCTCGCTCACCGGAACGATCAACGTCGCAACTGTTGCGAACATCATCAGTCTTCAAACGCAACCCATTCCGGCGTTTCCCGTGGACGTCACCACTGCGGAGATCACCACGGGAAAAGTGGACCCGACTGGCAGCATTTTGGAATTGGGCGCGCTGAACAATGCCAATGTTCCGCAGCCAGCTCCGCCTGCGGGGGGCTCGGGAATCACGACCGCGGTTGGCAAGCTCTTGGCGAAAAGCGGGCGCACCACGGGCTTGACGTGCTCAAACGTGGATGCTACGGACGTATCGATGCTCGTGGTGCAGTATGAATCGGGTTGCTCCACCACTCCGTTTAATGTCACCTATAACGACGAGATCACCGTAGCCAACATGTCCAACGGGCAAAGCTTCATCGGCGACGGAGATTCTGGGTCGCTGGCCGTGGACGCAGCGACTGCGCAGCCTGTGGCTTTGATGTTCGCCGGCAGCGACATCGACGCGGTGGGAAATCCGGTCGCAGATGTCCTCAACGCGTTGCACACCAGCACGGGCAACACATACTCATTTGTCGGCGGTGCGCAGCACACCGTAGCGGGATGTTCCTTGCCGGGCCTCAGTTCAGCGAAAGTGACGCCGCAATCCGCCGCTGCTGTTTCCGCCGGCACCGCGCAACGCGGGCAAGCGGCCGCCGCAAGCTACAGCACACAAATTATGAATACTCCCGGAGTTTCGGCGTACGGTGGCGGCGGCAGTCTCGATGCGCCGAACGAGCCGGCGGTGCTGATGTTCATCGCGCCCGGGGCATCGCACGCTGGCATTCCGCTGACGATTGATGGAGTGCGCACGCGCCTGATCGAATCCTATTCCGGATCCGCGGGCGGCGCATTGAGCACGCAGCAAAGCGCGCAGCTCGCATCGCAATCGGAGCAGACGCAATCGGTTGAAATTTCCGACGCCGCCATCGCGCAAACCAAATCCGTCAAAGTGCAGCATGCGACCGAACTGATGAGCGATCCCGCCGTAGTAGGCGTGGGCGTTAGCGCCAGCCTGGATAGCCCCGGCGATCCGGCCTTGATGATTTACGTGCTGAAAGGCAAAGCGCATCAAGCCATTCCCGCGAGTATTGACGGCGTGCGCACGCGCATCAAGGAAACCAGCCCGTTCCGCGCGAACGTAGCCCGTCCGCTGAAGTCGCCAGTCGCCGCCGGCTGCCATGCCCGGAAAAACACGCCGGCGACAACGCTGAACTCCGCGCCCGTCGTGCCGCTGCAACCAATCCTAGGCGCGCCAAGCCCGATTGTTCAACCGATCGCTGTCACAACCACGCCGCGCTAGCGGATGCGAAAGGACGATCACCGTCGTCCTGAGACCGGCGCCTTTGCCTCAGGCCGGTCGACGGATCCCTCCCGCTCTTTAGCCTGCTCTGCGCTCTCCGCCGCAACGTTGTAAACTCCGCGTCAAATCTTTAGACTTTCTCTACGCGTACTGCATCGCTGCGCTAATATTTTTTCCTCTCGTCGCGTCATCCAAACATTTGCGGTTGCTTTTCCCAACCAGCCGCATCTATAAGAGTGGCAGAAAAAGCCGGGCACAGCGACGGAGGCCACACCCATGAAAATCCACACCGCAATCCTGGCTGCAGCCTTCTGCTTTGCAACCACCGCACTGCCGTCCGCATCTGCGCGCACCACCGCTGCACAAAAATCGTCCGCGCAGATGGCGCCATCCGCGCACGCGGACATCGTCAACGCCACGGGCCAGAAAATCGGCACGGCCACCTTTGCGGCGGCAGCAGACGGCGTGCGCATTGATGTGGAACTCACGCAGCTTCCGCCGGGAACGCACGGCATCCACATTCATGCGATAGGAAAATGCGAAGGACCGGATTTCAAGACGGCGGGCGGGCATTTCAATCCGGCGGGAAAAAAGCACGGCAAGGATAATCCGGAAGGCGCGCACAACGGCGACCTGCTGAATCTGGAAGTCGCAGCGGATGGACGCGCTAGCGCTTCTCTGCTGGATGCCAACGTTTCGCTTGGCGACGGCCCGACATCGCTATTTCAACCGGGCGGCACCGCGATCGTAATCCACGCCTCGGCGGATGATTACAAGACCGATCCCGCTGGGAATTCCGGCCCGCGCATAGCCTGCGGCGTAATTCAAAAGTAGAGAAGCAAAAATAATTGACACCGCACGGGGGAGTTCATGGAACAAAGTTCACGTCTGGTGCTGGCAAAAGCGTACTGAGGTTTCTTGACATCCTCCTCTTCCTAAAGGAAGAGGATTCCTACAGCAGAGGCGGCGTTTTTCATCCGCTTGCTTCGGTGGGTTCCTGGGCTGAGCGCCTTACTGCGCGGCTCATGTCTCCACAGGCGTTACTTTTGGGCTGCCCGCCCATAGGTCTTTCGACGGAGTGGATTTTAAGATGGACACAAATCAAAGGCTAGCCTTATATCCTCGGCCTAAACGCCGAGGCTTTACGGCCCAAGTAGGGTAAATCTACAGCGTATCAATGGCGCGCAGCGCAGTCTGTTCATCCGGGAAATCGGTGAACACGGTGTGCAGATTGGTCATGTGCAGAATTTCTCGCGCGCGCGGACTCAGATCCACAGCGTGCAGCTCCGCATTATTCTTCCGCGCGGAATACAATCCGCGAACCAGCTGGCCGATTCCGGAGCTGTCCAGGTAGGAAACGTCGCGGAAATTCAGCAGCACGCGCTTGCGCCCGTCCTCGAACAGGTCCAGGAGCAATTCGTGAACCGCTTCCCCTTCGATCAGCGTAAACCTTCCGCGAACATCCACTACCGTTACGGTTCCCAATTGACGCGTGCTTGCACTAAAACCCACGAATGGCCTCCCACAGATGTTGATACCATCTTACCGCAGGCGCGCTAAAATCCTGAAACCGGCGCAGCGGACGGAAGTCGATCGGCTTGCGATTCGGCCGTAGTCAGGCACTAACGCGATGAGTCAAGTTTGCGGTCTGTTGTGATGACAGTCCTAAGCCAAGCGAAAACACTCCACACGCCCGGCAGCGAAATGGCTACATCCCGACGTAGAGATTGAAGCGAATGCGACGGCCGTCCCACCACACGATGATTTCTCCTTGCGTGCTTGGGTCCGAACGCGCTGACGGCCACTCCAGCAATGGTTCCATGGCTCCAGTCTGCTCGTCGTTTAACGCGTTTAGCCGGCCAGCGCGCCGATTGAATCGAAGTTCGCGTCGCACAGTCCGCTGCCGCACAAACTTGCGGGCGCAACACGGCCTGTGCGCTTCAAACAATCCCGTGGTGGAACGCTACATAGCTATTTCGGCCAGCCAGGTGTCCAGCAGTTTCAATTGCTCGGGGGCGGGATCGAGGAAAGTCACGCCCATGCCCATGCCTTGTTGCACGTACACAATTTTGCCCTTCGTTTCGAACACGCCCTGGTCGCGCGAGATGCGCACGTCGAGGCCCGTGCCCTCCGGCAGCGTGATCAGCACATCCACGTAGCATCCCTTGCGGCTGATCTCCGAAATGCGGCCAGAAATGCGCGTGTCAGTTTGGGGTTCGCGCAGTTCGATACTGGCGATCAGTGTGAAGCGCGGCACTTCGCGGTGTTCGCGATACGGTCCACCGCGATTAACAGGTGTACCCGAGAATGCGCCCATGAACTTTTCTCCCAACCCCGCCAGAGACTCGGTCAGAGACTGTTTGAGAGTGGCACAGCGCCGCACCGGCCGCCACCTTTCTCTCCTCCCTTGACGCCAAAAATGAACCGCCGCTTTCTATTCGCCTCGCTGCGTGCCTGCCGCATTTCGCTTGGCGCTCCGTCCGGGATCGCGCAGCTCGCGCGCTGCGGTGCATTCGCCGCAGTTTCGCTGAACGAGACGTGCCTCGCGTGCTATTATTACCAACACGTTACTTCGTAGAGATTATTCGATGCTCCGTAGTTATACCGATGCCGCCGCGCGACTCTTTTCGCTTTCTCGACGCTCGGCGCTTGGCTCTGAGTTGGACCTGGGATAGTCTAGGGCAATCCAGCGGATATCGCTGCCGCTTCGCCGGCAGATTTTGGGGGCGCGGACTTTCCAATGTTTTCGCACCAAATGTTTGCAGATTTGGGAAACTGCTTCCAATTGAAAGCAAACTTTTGCAGTTTTCGTGTTTCATCGGTAATTTCAGTTCCCCAAGACGGAAAGTGGCATGGCGCCGCAGGCTGTTGCGCAAGTCCGGGACAACTCTTCGTTCAACCGTTCAAGCAGGCGGCAGCTTCATCCCCCTGCACCTTGAGACTGCCGGAACCGCTGCGTTCCGGAGGTAGGTCGCGCAAATGGAGCCAGGGACACGTTCAGGTAACCAACTTCGGGAACTCCGCAGCCGTTTGGGCGTAACGACCCGGGAAGTGGAAGAATTAAGCAAGAGGATTGCCGTCGAGTCGGAAAACGAGGAGTTCTACATCTCCAACGCCTGGCTGACGCAGATCGAGAACCGGAACTCCGTCCCCAGCATCTATAAATTATTCAGTCTTAGCGTAATTTACCGCACTAAGTTCACCGATCTGCTCGCCGCCTTCGGCGTCCTGCTGGATGAGACCATGCGCTATCAGTTGTCCACCCCTCTGCAGAACACCCACCTGGCCGCGCTTGAGGCGCCCGCCAGCGGCAAGTTTATGAACTTCCCGGTGCGTTTCGACCGCGGCTTCAACCTGGAAAAGACCAATTTGCTATCTCGCATGGTGGAAATGTGGGGCGAAGTTCCGATTTCGTTCATTCAGAAACTGGATCTGCGCCACTGCCAGTACGGATATATTGGCACGGACGATTCTTCGATGTATCCGCTGTTGCGCCCCGGCTCGTTCGTGCAGATTGATAGCCACGTGAACCGCACGCATCCCTCCAGCTGGCGCACTGAATTTGACCGGCCGATCTACTTCATCGAATTGCGCGACAGTTATGCCTGCTCGTGGGTTGAATTGCAGGGTTCGGAACTGACCTTGGTTCCCCACCCTTTGTCCGGAACGGCCATTCGCCAATTCCCTTACCCGCATGAGGCGGAAATTATTGGACAGGTGACAGGTGTCGCGATGCGCCTGGTTCCGGCCGAGCCGCCAGACGCGACTCCAAAATAGCCAGGGCCACTTTCAGGTTGGAAAAAACAAGTTCGCTCGATAATGAATCAATTCCGACCGGAACCGCCACGCGATACGGCTCCAGCCCTTTCCAAGCCACGATGAAATCTCGCGGCGCGACGCGCGTGCTTTGCAGATAAGCCTCCAGCTCGTGCACCAATTCTTCCAGCGACGCATCCACCAGCTCCTCGAACGCTTCGCGGTGGCAGCCCGCCAGCGCTTCGCACGCCGCCTCTTCGGAATAACGCGCCGCTAGCCCTTGGTGATAGTACAAGCCGGTGTTGTAATCGCGCGTGGAAGCCAGGTAAATCAACCTTTCCAGCGGCTGCCTCATCTCCACCAGCGTGCGGCGCCGGAGATCGTCCGCGGCCGCCAGCACATCCATGCGCTTGGCCGGTGAGCTCATGGACTAAATCGCCGCCCCGTCGCCCGCGGAATCGCGGCGGAATGATCCCAGAGCCGGCGGATTCAAAAATGCCAGCGACTTTTCCGACGCCGCGCACACGCGTCCGGCGGCCGCCGTCATCACGCCCACTACAGCACGCGCTCCATACGGTCCGCGCAAGTACAGCAGGATTCGCAAGGCGCGGCATGCCAGCAGCAGGACGGCGAAGTCCAGCCCCAGGCGGATTTCCGTAAGCAGGCTCAGCTTCGCGTGCAAGCGCGAATAATCCAGATGAAACTGCATCAGATTGCGGACCTCGCAGCGCACACGACGCACCCACATCAGCGAAATCCTCCTGCGCTCCTGCAGGAACAATTCTGCAATATCCGCCGGACTCGATGCCATCACGTAGCGAAAATCATCGCGGTCAAATATGCGTTGGATCAGGTTATCGGGCAGCAATCCTTCTTGCAGCGTGCGCAGCGCCTGCCGCGCCTCCACAAACTGCCGTCCGCAGCCTTCGACTGGCGCGCCCTTCCTTCTCGCCAACAACCACAGGAAGACGAGCAGGCCGACGCCCACCAGTAAATACAGCAGCAGGGCGATCATGATCCCGCTACCCCGCGCAGATTGGAACGCACCGATTCCAAATGCGCTCGCGTGCCCTGCACCAGCGCCTCGTATCCGCCGCCTTGCCCCGACGTGGGCGGCCTCGGGTTCGGGTTGTAGGACCATAACGCGACCGTCCACACGATCAGCGCGAAGAAATAGGAGGCCGTCTGCAAATTGCCCCAGACGGAATCGAAGCGTGGCCCTAGGAACGAGCGCAGAGCGAGCGTCGTCAAACTAACGCCCACGTACGCGCCAAACCCCACGATCATGCCGGTAACGTTTCTGCCAATCTCAATGCGATAGTAAAAAACGATGGCTAGAACCGTGCTCAGCACCAGCGCTTCGACCACCCGCAGATCCCGCTCCAATTCCACCGTTGCTGCCTCAGTGGACCACACGACGTGCCGCGCGACCCACCACTCCACGAAGCAGATCGTCACGACGAACACGGCGCAACTGGCCAGCCGCGCAAAGCGCTCCGCACCGGGATAAGCGGCCAGTCCCTGGCGCACGATTTCCAGCACCACTCCGAAGCCCAATGCCAGCGTGGCAAACTGCGTCGGCCAATACCACGCTTCATAAAATCCCAGCTTCGAGTGCCCGATGAACAGCCCCGTGGATACGATGAATACGCAGGAAATATAAGCGTAAAAATAGATGTACCTGGTGAACGTCTTGATCTGAAGGGAACGCACCAGCAGCACGAATTCAAGCAACAAACCGGCGGGCCACAGAAGTAAACTTAACATGTCCGTCACTGGCGCAAATCGTAGCACAAATCCAGAAGGAGAATTACAGGTTTCTCCCCCCGCCAGCGCGTTCGGTTCAACCGTTTAGCCCGCCGTCATGCCACGGGGCCCGCCTATTAGACCGCCGCAACCAGCCGCTTGGGTGGCACCGGGGGTTGCGTGCCATCGAGAAGTGCCGCCTTGGGTGGAACGGGCGGCTGCGTCCCGTCCAGCATTCGCGCAAACCCTTCGATCGCTTTGGGCGGAACAGGGGGTTGCGTGCCATCGAGAAACGCCGCCTTGGGCGGAACTGGCGGCTGCGTTCCATCCAACACGGCCGTTAAGGCGCTGTGTCCTGATGTGTTAGGTAGAGCCATGCTCGCCGCTGCGCATAAAACCACAAACATGAACACTACTGCTTGGGCCGTCCGGTTCATCGCAATCTCCTGTTCTCCTGGTCTTGGGCGCGTGTAAGCGCGCTGCGACCGTACAGGCCCGGGGTTCATGAAGCGTGGTGGGGCGAGAAATGCTCGGCATGCAAAGCAGGAATTACGGCGGCGTGCGAATACGGCGGGAAACACCACTCGAGCGATGAGGGGCTAGGGGTAGGGCGCGTCCCTGGCGTCCTCCGGCTCGAAGTTATTGCGCGGCAACCGCAGGTTATTACTGTCGTTACTAGGCCTTTGTGCCGTTACCACAATGGAACCCCTACGACACTTACGTATATCGCCCGTTTCCCTGCTCTGGCATCCTTTGTCGAGTCGTATACCAGCGAGGAACTATGCCGGACATTCATGCTCAGAGCTCGGCAGCGGCGGACCGTCAGGCCGCTCCGCATTTTGAGCCGGAGCAAATCCGCGAGCATTTGCATCATCTGGATCGCCGCCAGTGGTGGCTGTGGAGCACTACGGTCGCGGTGATTCTGTTGCTCACGCTCGCCGTCGCATCCTTCGCGTTCCCGGCGTTGCTCAATCGCGACGACGCAACCTATTCGTTCTATTTGAATCAGGCGGTCCGGGCTCTGGTAGGGCTGGTTCTGGTGTTCAGCGTCTATTTGATCTATCAGCAGGTCCAGCTCAGTCGGCTTCGGCTCGAGGTCGCTGATCAAATGCAGTCACTGGCCAAGGTGGAAACACTTGCTTCGGAGGTTTACAAGCTCGCGGCGCTCGATCAACTCACCGGACTTTACAATCGCCGCTCGGGCGAACAGCGCCTGGCTCAGGAAATCAGCCGCGCGCAACGTCACGGCCGCCCGCTCACCGTTCTGTTGATGGATCTGGACGGACTGAAACAGATTAATGACCGGCACGGCCACGCCGCGGGCGACGCTGTGCTGAAGGGTTTCGCCGATCGCCTGCAACGTGCTATTCGTGGCTCCGATCTGGCCGTTCGTCTGGGTGGCGATGAATTCATGGCGCTGCTGCCCGAATGCCGCGCCGAAGAAGTGAGGCACGTTCTGGGCCGGCTGGAAGGCCTGGAGTTCGAATTTGATGACGAAAAGACGCGCCTGCAATATTCGCGCGGCTGGACCGACTATGCATCCGGCGAAACGCCTCAGGAACTTTTGAAACGTGCCGATACTGCTCTGTATGAGAACAAGCGCGCCGGCAAGCGCAAGACGGTAACGGCGCTGCAGACGCCGCTCGCGCAGTCCACGATCTAGCGGCTGGAAATCACTCTCGATAGTTCAGTCGGAGTGCACGCCCTAGGGTGCGGCATGTTCGCCTGCGCAGTCTTCGCCGGCGGAGTCTTTGCCAGCGGAATCGTGCAACCAGACGCCGCGGGCGCGCGTTGCACCGCAGGAATGTTCTGCTGAGGAACAATAGTCGAAATATCTCTTGCGCCAATTTGAGGGTTACTCGTAAGATACGCCCTAGTTAGAGGAAAGATACCATGCCCAAAGAGAAACCAAAGGTTAATATCGGGGAAGTGATCAAGTCTTACCGCGCTGATCGCGGACTTTCCCAAGGCGATATCGAGCGCCGCACCGGCCTGCTCCGTTGTTACCTCTCGCGTGTCGAGAACGGCCATACCGTTCCCTCGCTCGAAACCCTCGCCAAAATTGCCGAGGCCATGGAAATCTCCCTCGCCGACTTTTTTCCGGGCAGCGATACGCCCGGAGACCGCGAGACCCGCAAGATGTTGGGCGAGCTTTCGGAAGAAGAAATCCGCTTCCTCGCGGACATCAAGAAATATTCCACCACTCTTTCCGACGATGACAAAAAGCTCGTGCTCGCCATGATCCGCAAAATGGCCACCATCACTCCCCCACCGTCGCGCGTAAACGGCAAGTCCGCCAACATCGGCCGCCGCCCCGAATACTAGGTCCGATTCCCCGCGGGATGATTTGCGGTCGGGGTTTTTATCCTCCTCTATCTACAACGCTCCGGCGGTGTTCATCTGCATTCATCTGGGGTGCAATTGAACTGCATAACACCGGCACCAAGCGCCCCTAGCAACTACCGTCGCCAATTCGCTACAATGGTAGAGATATGACACAGAAGCGGCACAAAACCGTAGGCGTAAAAGTCGGCAAAATCCAAGTTGGCGGCGGCGCCCCCGTAGTCGTCCAGTCCATGACCAACACCGACACGGTGGACATCGCCTCTACCACGCGCCAATGCCTCGAACTGGCCCAAGCCGGCTCCGAACTCGTCCGCATCACCGTAAATATTCCCGAAGCCGCAGCCGCCGTTCCCGAAATCAAAAGGCGCTTGCTCGATGCCGGCTGCGACGTGCCACTTATCGGCGATTTCCATTACAACGGTCACGTATTGCTTACCAAATATCCAGAGTGCGCCAGCGCGCTCGATAAACTGCGCATCAATCCCGGCAACGTCGGCGCCGGACAGCGCCGCGACGAACAATTTTCCACCATCTGCAAGGTCGCGCGCGATCACAACAAGCCCGTGCGCATCGGCGTGAACGGCGGCTCGCTGAATCAAGAACTCGTCATGCGCAAGATGCAGGAAAACACGGATAAAGACCTCGGCAAATCGTCCGAAGAAATTATCAACGAGTGCATGGTTTTGTCTGCTCTCGAATCCACTGCGCTCGCCCTGGAATGCGGCCTGCGCAAAGATCAAATTATTATTTCCTGCAAAGTTTCGCGCCCGCACGATCTGGTTGCCATTTATCGCGACCTGGCCGCGAAAACCGATCAGCCGCTCCACCTCGGCCTTACAGAAGCAGGCATGGGCGCGAAAGGACTGGTGTGGTCTTCCGCTTCGATGGGCATTCTGCTCGATGAAGGCATCGGCGACACCATTCGCGTCTCGCTCACGCCGCGCCCCGGCGGCGATCGTCGCGACGAAGTTTACGCCTCCTGCGAGCTGCTGCAGTCGCTCGGCCTGCGCACATTTGCGCCCAGCGTCACGGCCTGCCCCGGCTGCGGACGCACCACCAGCACCACATTTCAAGAGCTAGCGGAAAGCATCCAAGGCTACATTCGCGACAAAATGCCGGAGTGGAAGCGTTACTACGAAGGCGTGGAAGACATGAAGCTCGCCGTCATGGGCTGCATCGTCAACGGCCCCGGCGAATCGAAAGCCGCGAATATCGGCATCAGCCTTCCCGGCACCGGCGAAGCCCCCCGCTGCCCCGTCTATATTGACGGCAAACATTTCAACACATTGGAAGGCACTTACGACGAACTCTCCGCCGCATTCCAAAAACTAGTGGACGACTACATCTGCACGAAATACGCGAGGCGTGAACACCCACTCCCAGAAGTAAACGTCCCGCCAGCCACGGCAGCCGCCACCGCAAAATCCGCACTCCGCGTCCTGGCGTAACGTGGCACAGCCACACTCCTGGCTGTGCGCCACCTACGGCGCGGCAATCACCGATGGCGGTCTGAAGAGCGCCGCTTAGGGGGTCCTGTTTCCTTTTTCCGCAGCCTCACTCATGCCGCAACGCATGCAACGGATCTGTACGCATCGCCCGCCGCGCCGGAATATAACTCGCTGCAAGCGCCACCCCAGTCAGCAGCAGCGCGACGCTCGAAAACGTCACCGGGTCCGTCGGCCGCACGCCAAACAGCAAGCTAGCCATCAATCGCGTCAAAGCCAGCGCCGTCACCACGCCAATTCCAACGCCACCCAGCACCGCGCCGATGCCCTGACCAATCACCAGTTTCAGCACATCCGCCGGCTGCGCGCCGAGCGCCATGCGGATGCCAATCTCGCGCGTGCGCTGCTGCACCGTGTAGGAAATCAATCCATACAATCCGATCATCGCCAAAATCAGCGCCAAGCCCGCGAAACTCCCAATCACGAGCGATGGGTAGCGCCGCAAAAATACCGAGGCAGTCTGATTGGTGAAGTGCTCCATGGTCTGCGGCTGAATCAAAGGCAACTGCTGATCGATCTGATGCAGCGCCACCTGCGCCGAACCTACAAATGCCGCCGGGTCGCCCGCGGTGCGCACCATGTATGTCAGAAATGTCGAAGGCCCCTGCTCGTTCGCTACGTAAATCACCGGCGTCGGCGGCCCGGCCAGATCGTCTTGCACGACATTTCCCACTACGCCCACAATCTCGCGGTAAGGTTCCTTCGCATCAAACGTAAACCGCGTCCGCTTCCCCACCGCCTCTTCGTTCGGAAAATACTTGTTCACGAACGCCTGATTTACCATTGTCACCCAAGGAGCCTCCAGTTTGTCCGTCGCGGAAAACACGCGCCCCGAAATCAGCGGCACTTTCAACGTGGAAAAATATCCGGGCGTGGCCGTAATGATGTCGCATTCATCTTCCTGGCCTTGCGCCGTAGGACGCCCCTGCACCACAAAACGAATTGTCCCGCCGCTTCCGCCAATCGGCAGCGCGCTGGTGACGCCCACACCCTGCACACCCGGCAAATTGCTTAGCTTCTCGCTGAACTGGTGCTCGAACGATCTCGCCGCCGGGCTGTCGCCCGGATAATTTTTTTCGCTGGGATAAGAGCCATCCGGCAAGCTCACGGAAAACACCAGCAAATGGCGTTGGTCAAATCCGGCATCCTGATGCAGCAACGCGCGCAGGCTCTGCAACATCAGCCCCGCGCCCACCAGCAGCACCAGCGATACCGCGATTTCCGCCACCACCACCGCGTTGCGCAGCCGCCCTTGCGCCGCACTGGTCCCTCCGCGGGATTCGTCTTTTAGTGCATCGCTCACCTTCATTTGCGACATGGAAAGCGCCGGCGCCGATCCAAAAAGTACGGCGGTGAGCACCGTCACGCCGCAAAGAAATGCCAGCACCGGCAAATTCGCTCCGGCCTCACGCAAACTTGGCAACGAGCTCAGCACCGACTGCGGAATCGCCGTGATCAGTGCATTTACGCCCCACTGCGCCGCCGCGAAACCCACTGCCGCGCCAAGAGCAGCCAGCAGCACGCTTTCCGTCAGCAATTGCGCGATCAACTGTCTTCGGCTCGCGCCCAGCGCTGTGCGTATCGCGAATTCCTTCCGCCGGCTCGCTGCACGCGTCATCATTAAGTTCGCTACGTTCGCGCACGCAATCAGCAGCACAAACCCCACCGCGCCGAAAATTACCAGCAGCAACGGCTGCACCTGGCCCACGATCCTGTGCCGCAGCGTGCCCATCGCTACAAACACGGATCCATCCTGTTGCGGATATTCTCGCGCCAGTTGCGCCGTGATCCCGTCCATCTCCGCCTGCGCCTGCGCCATGCTCGCTCCCGGCGCCAGACGCGCAAACACATTCATCCAGCGCAGACTTCGCCGCGTCAACAGGTCCTGCGAAGGATGCATCGGAACCCACAACGGAAAATCATTCGACGGTGCAAATTGAAAATCGCGCGGCAGCACTCCCACGATCGTCACCGTCTTGCTATCCAGCGTGATGCTGCGGCCAATCACCTGCGGATCGCCGCCGAAATCGCTGCGCCAGAATCCGTAGGTCAACATCACCACGTGCGGCCCGTCGCTTCCATCCTCGCCATCCACAAAGGCGCGCCCCAACGCCGGCTTCACTCCAAGCGTGGCAAAAAAATTGGGCGTCGCCTGTACAGCGAACACGGCCTTCGGCTCGCCGTTCCCTGCGAGGGTGAAATTGTCGAAGCCGTAAGCCGTCAAGGATGCGAAGCTTTTCACCGACTTCTGCCAGTCCACGAAATCCGGATGGGAGCTGTTGCGGCTCGCCTGGTCGTTGTCGCCCGTCTGGATGCGGCCTTCACCCAGCGTCACCAGCCGATCCGGCTGGTAATACGGCAGCGGACGCAGCAGCGCCGAGTACACCACAGAAAAAATCGCGGCGTTCGCGCCAATCCCCAGCGCCAGCGTCAACACTGCCACCGCCGTGAATCCCGGACTTTTCGCCAGCACGCGCATCCCGTAGCGAACGTTCTTCCACAGTGCGTTCATTACTGCGCCTCCTAAGTTTCAGCGCTGCACGATTTCAGAAATCTTCGCGTCTCAGCGACTCCAGTCAATGTGATACCGGCCGGTCGCGTCCTGTAAAGTCATCCGCAACAACCATTCGCCTTTGATAGCCTGGATATCCGTCGTGTTCATGCTGGCTCGTTCCGTTGTTCCGATTCTTGCGCGTACTTCGCCCGTAGGATCGATTAACTCCCAGCGAACGAGTCCGTGCCCGACTGCTGCGGAGACGTTCAAACGAAGTACGCCCCACGAACTGTCTAAGCGGAAACGATACTCGACCAGCTTTGTCTGGTTCGTGAAGCTTTCATCCATCTTCAAATCAGGCTGGGCGCGATCGGCAGCCATCGTCGCGGCGACGTCTGATGGAAAATCGATGAGCACGTCGCGCCGCGGGTTCGGCCGAGACGCCGCTGTGCGGAAAACGACAGGTCCTAATAGCAAAGCGCAAGCACCGACCAGCCCCGCACAACGAATTCTCTGCCGCAATTTTCCGTGATGCGTAATCATGGGCACACCTCCCTCGAGCTTGCTCAATTGCAACCGCCATGCCAAGCTCGGCCGAACGCAAGACATTGACTATGTTCGAATTACGCGCCGGCGTTTTGCGTTGCGGTCCGTCAGACTGCTCGACTGTGGGACGTGCCGGACACCTCAGCATTCGCCAGCTTCGGGTAAATACGAATAATCTTGCGCGATTCCTGGCCGCTGGCTTGCCCAAAATCCGAGGGAGCCTGGTCCAATGCCACTCGAAAAAACGATCCCGCTCCCTGACCCGACCGCCCGCAGCCCTGGGCCCGCGCCATCGCACTTTTCAACAGGGCCGCGTGGTCGAAGCCTCCGCTCTGCACTCTAACGCCATCCTGCAACGCGAATCGGCTGATCTCTCGCAAGCGCTACTCCCCAGAAAAGCAGAAGTCCTCGAATCCAGCTACCAGGTCTGGCCGCGCAATCTCGCCGATTAACCACGATCAAACCGACGCGCAGGTTTTGACTTTGGAGAAGCGCACTTGCGCCACTTATGCGGCGGCAAGCGCCCAACTCTGCCCTTGCACCTTCGCCCCCGAAATCCATTGAAACTCACTCAAACTCCCGGCAAATTGATACCGGTCGCAGCGCGTCGCTGCGCATTGGATCGCGATCGGTGATGATTCACACATCCCGTTCAAAGCGCGCGAGAGAAAATGTCTGACGCCACCTCCATTTCGTCCACAACGCAATCGTCCGCGCCACACCACCGCTTCGAAGAAAAATCCGGATGGCACTTTGGCTTCTGGAGCCTAATCGTCACCCAATTCCAGAACGCCTTCAACGACAACGCCATCAAGTTCCTGGTGATTTACATCATCGTCGCCATGAATTTCCCCAAGGACACCCGGGAAAATCTGATTCTCGTCGTGGGCGCGCTGTTTGCACTGCCGTTCATTTTCTTTTCCATGGTGGGCGGCAACCTGGCGGATCGCTACAGCAAGCGCAGCGTGGTGATCGGCACCAAGCTGATGGAACTTTTCGTGATGGCGGTAACCATCCTGGGCCTCTGGCTGCACAATTTGCCGCTGGAATGCGCCGCGGTATTTCTGATCAGCTCGCAGTCGGCTTTGTTCGGCCCTTCGAAATACGGCTTACTGCCCGAGCTGGTCCCTGAGCGAAAACTCTCCTGGGCCAACGGAATCATCGAACTCGGCACTTTTATGGGCAGCATCGCCGCGGTAATGGCCGCCGGGGCCTTGGCGGAGCGCTACCACGGCCGTGAACAAATCGCCGGCGTCATCCTGCTGGGGTGCACACTGCTGGGCCTTGCGACCAGCTTCGGCATCACGCGCGTGCCGGCGGCGGATCTCACCAAGAAATTGCAATGGAATCCGATCGGCGATCTGGGCGCGCAGATGAAAACCATTCTCGCCGATCGCACATTAGCTTGGGCTGTGATGGGAAACTCCTATCTTTTCTTTCTGGCTGCGCTTCTGCAATTCACCATCATCATTTACGGGCACGATGTATTGCGCGTCGACGAAACGCACATTAGCTACCTGCAAGCGGCCGTGGGAATCGGAATCGGGATCGGCAGCGTCGCTGCGGGATATCTTTCCGGCGGCAAGATCGAATACGGATTGATTCCGCTCGGCGCGCTGGGCATGACGATTTTCGGCGCGCTGCTCTATTTCAACGCACCCAGCGCGATGCTAGCCGCTTGGCTGGGAAAGACCGCCGCGCATACGGGCTGGGCTCCCTTCGAACACCTGTCTTCATTGATCGCCCGACTGGTACACCTGCGCATCCCCGATCTTTGGCTGCTGGGATTCTTTGGAGGCTTCTTCGCAGTTCCGATGAACGCGCTGATCCAGCACCGGCCACGCCCTGCCCAGAAGGGCGGCGTGATTGCCGCGGCGAATTTCTGGTCGTTCGTGGGGATATTTGTAGCGGCCGCGGCGTACAACATTTTTTCGGCGCGGCTTCATCAGTCCGCTGCCGCGATTTTTCTCGATGGCGCGATCCTGACGGCGATCATGACCGGCTATTCGATTTACCTGTTGCCGGATTCCCTCCTCCGCCTCGTTCTCTTCATGGTCACCCATTCCATTTACCGCATTCGCGTGGCAGGCCGCGATAACATCCCCGAATCCGGCGGCGCTCTGTTCGTCTCCAACCACATGTCTCTGGTAGACGCGCTGCTGCTCCTCGCCTCGACCGACCGCCCCATCCGCTTCCTCATTTTCAAGGACATCTACGACCAGCCGCACATCAAGCCTTTCGCCAAAATGATTCGCGCCATTCCCATTTCCTCGCAGCTGCGCCCGCGCGACATGATCCATTCCCTGCGCGAAGCCAGCGACGCAATACGCAACGGCGAAATCGTCTGCATTTTTGCCGAAGGCCAGATCACGCGCATCGGTCAGCTGCTGCCTTTCCGCCGCGGCTTGGAACGGATCATGAAGGGGGTCAACGCGCCGATCGTTCCCGTAAATCTTGATGGCGTGTGGGGCAGCATCTTCAGCTACGAGCGCGGTCGCTTCCTCTGGAAATTACCGCGCAAAATTCCCTATCCGGTCACGGTAAGTTTTGGCGCGCCGATGCCTCCGAGCGCTACGGCCTTCCAGGTCCGCGAAGCAGTGCAAGAACTGCAAAGCGAAGCCTATCGTCATCACAAAAGCCGGATGAACACGCTGCCGCGCTCGCTGATTCGCACCGCGCACCATTACCCGTTCCGTTTCGCGATGGGCGACAAGCGCCGCCCGCGAATGAATTGGGGCAACGCACTTCTCAGCTCGATCTTTCTCGCGCGACGCCTTCGCCGCGTCTGGGCCGGCCAGAAAATGGTCGGCATCCTGCTCCCGCCGTCGGTTCCCGGCGCGCTGGTGAATTTCGCAGCATCGATCAGCGGACAAATTCCCGTGAATCTGAATTACACCGCGTCCAACGAGACGCTGGCGTCCTGCGCGCAGCAATGCAATCTGGAAACCGTCATCACCACCAAGCTCCTGCTCGAAAAGCTTCCGCTGCAAGTCCCGGGAAAAACAATCCTACTAGAAGAAATAGCCGCTCGCCCGCGCCTCAGCGAAAAACTCGCAGCCCTGCTGCTCTGGTTTCTGCCCAGCCGCTTACTCGAACGCGCGCTGAGCGCAGCAGAACCGCAGGCGCTCGACGATCTCGCCACCATTATTTTTTCCAGCGGCAGCACGGGCGAACCCAAAGGCGTGATGCTCACGCACTACAACATCATGTCCAATATCGACCAGATGGCCCAAACCTTCATGCTCGGTAAAGGTGATGTCCTGCTCGGCGTCCTGCCCTTCTTCCATTCTTTCGGCTTCACCGTCACGCTCTGGCTGCCAGCAGTCCTAGGCGTCGGCGTCGCCTATCATCCCAGCCCGCTCGACCTCACGGCAGTCAGCGAACTGGTACGAGATTATCAAGTCACGTTTCTCCTCGCCACGCCTACGTTTCTGCAGGCCTATACGCGCCGCTGCCTGCCCGAAGATTTCGGCAGCCTGCAATTCGTCGTAGTCGGCGCGGAAAAATTGCCGGAGCCACTCGCGCTCGCTTTCGAAGACCGTTTCGGAATCCGGCCCCTCGAAGGTTACGGCTGTACGGAATGCTCGCCGGTGGTCGCCGTCAACACCCGCGATTTTCGCGCCCCGGGTTTCCGACAGGTCGGCTCCAAACGCGGGCGCATCGGCCATCCACTCCCGGGAGTCAGCGTACGCATCATTGACCCCGACACGCATGAGCGCCGCGAAGTTGGCACGCCCGGTCTGCTGCTGGTGCGCGGCCCCAACGTGATGCTCGGTTACCTGGGCAAGCCCGAAAAAACCGCGGAGGTGCTGCAAGATGGCTGGTACACCACCGGCGACATTGCCGCCGAGGACGAAGACGGCTTCCTCACCATTACCGACCGCCTAAGCCGCTTCAGCAAAATCGGCGGCGAAATGGTCCCACACATAAAAATCGAAGAAAAACTCCAGGAGCTAGCCGAATCCGCAGAAAAGATTTTCGCGGTGACCGGTGTCCCCGACGGCAAAAAAGGCGAGCGCCTCGTAGTCCTGCACACGCTAGCGCTCGACGCGCTAAAGCCGGTGCTGGAAAAGTTATCGAGTTCCGGCTTGCCAAATCTCTGGATCCCCCGCGCCAACCAATTCTTCCAAATCGAAGAATTGCCACACCTGGGCAGCGGCAAACTAGACCTGCGCCGAGTCCACGAGGTTGCTCTGGAACGCTCCGGCGAAGCAGAGTGAGCACGGATGGGCGGTTAGTGACGAGTCTGGAGTGATCCGTGCTTGGTGCTTGGTGCTTGGTGCTCGGTGATTACCGGTTCGTGACCTATCACGCCTCTAATCGATCCGTCCGCTCGTCATCCGGAAGCCTCGACAGTCGGTGCTGGATCTCGGTTCGGCGTGTGCGGCGCAGGCTTCTGCTCCGGCCAAGGTGCCGACTTTCGCATTTCACCCCGCCGCAAAAACCATCCAGCGCGAATTTTTCGCCGTTCAACGCTTTGCATTTGCCTTCTCTCCGCACCTTGCGTAAATTCGCGTAAGCTGGAGAAAAACACAGCATGACCATACGCCAACCCAATTCGCAGTTGCAGCCAGCGGCCCAGACGCCGCCCCCGGATTATGGCCGTATGTTCAGCAATCCCTCACGGTAAGTCTCCCTGACTCTCAACTGCGTACAACATAACCCGCAGCTGGCATAGTTCGCGGTTCCGGAAACGGTTTTTTGCGCCAGCCCTACGCTCGTCTAGCATCGCGCGCGCCGGCGCCGGCGCAGGTGTGTGTCTGCACCAGCGCGACAACAGCAAAATTTTGAAGCGGCGAAACTCCCGCTTCTGGAAAGGAAACTTACATGACCGTTCACGTCAAGCAAGGTACGCCGATGCACGGCCCGTCGCTGTGCGAAACCTGCACGCGGGCACAGATCGTCCAGGGCTACCGCGAAAGCGAATCGTTCGCGCTTTGCAAAGCGACGTATGCGCAGCCCATTCGCATCACCTTCGCGGTGCGCGAATGCTCCAGCTACATCAACAAAATCTGCAACACACTGGACGAGATGGAGCGCATCGCCTGGACTCTGGCCCCGCGCGGCCCGAAACGTCAAGCCGGTTTCGTCCCGCCCGTCGACGTCAAGGAAGGCCACCGAGAAATCGAGCTCGTGCTGAACGACGAGGCGTAGCACGGACCACAAGCCGGCACGTGAATGCAGCGCTGCGGAAATTGCAATCGAGGACGCGGTGTTTTCCCCGCCCCTCGAATTACAGGCAGCCAATTTCCGCGGTGCGGCTGCCGCACGCAAGGCATGTGGTCCGTGGGTCTACGTACAGGAGGCACGTGACGCTGACACGTGAGGTCGCCACGCGCGTCGGAGATTTGCAGTACAATCCCGCTTCGAGGCGCGCTGCGTCCAAACGATTAAAATGCTCAGAAGCCCGCGATATTTTCTCTTGTTTTTCGCGCTCGCCACAGTGGCGGCTCAGCCCGGCTACGCGCAAGACAAAAACCAGGACAAAAACAAAGGGCCCAGGGTCGTTGTCGAGCTCGATAAGCGATCCCCAACCGGCGATTCGAACGCGAAAGAACCGGCCAGCGCGGACGGCGGCACACACCTGCCGCTCGCCGAACCCTTCGGCAAAGCCTGCAGTGCATTCGGCGCAACGAAAGACGGCTACCGCAATTTCGACAGGCCGTTTTCCGTCAATGAATTATTCGGCGCGCCGATCGCGGTCGTGATCATCCGCCGCCTGGGCGCCGGAGAGGAAAAACAGGACCGCGACGAACTTCGCAAACACATCGTCGCGGTGCTGAGTGCGCAAACCACCGAAGTTTCTCGCTACGTGGAATGGGATGAATGGGTGCCGCTCGGCATCGTCGCCACCATACAATTTTCCGACCGCAGCAAAGCCGTTCTGGAAGAATCCGGCGGACACGTCTGCTTCTCCGATTACGCCGGCACCGTGTGGTGGCTTAGAATCCCGGTCGCGACTAAACCAGAACCCTAAAACACCGCCAGCTTTACGTGCAGGAATTTCTTTGGGTCCTTGCGAAAATCGCCGATCAGCAGACGCAAATCGCCGCTCATCGCCGTAAGGTTGTCGTACAAATTCGGATCCGTGAATAATTTACCGGCCGTCCCTTGATTGGAATTCAGTTTCGCCGAAGCGTCGCGCACCTGCCCCGAAGCATCCCGCAAATTGTTGTAAAGCGCCTCATCTGTGGCAAATTTCCCCAGCGATCCTTTCCCCGCGCGCACGTCGCTCAGCACGGCATTGCCATTATCCAAAAATCCTCGAGCGCTGTTGTAAACCGCCGGATCGTAAATCAATTTCCCCGCCGTCCCCTTTTGCTCCTTCACGGCGCCAATCACATCATTCACGTTATCGACGGTAGCGTTCACCTTGGTATAGAGCTCATCCGAAGTCAGGAATTTCCCCGCCGTCCCCTTGCCCTCCTGAATCGAACCAACCATCGTGTTCAACCGCGCCACCGTGGCATTCACGTTGTCATAAAGTGCGGGATCCTTGATCAACTTCCCCACCGTGCCTTTGCCTTGCTGCACCTGGTCGATAATTCCGTGCAGTTCGCCAGACACGGAGTTCAACGTATCCAGTAAATCCGTGCCGCGCTCCACCATCTCGGTCATCGCCACCGCCGGCGCTCCCGGAATCGTGCTCTCCGGCTTCAAAGGCGAGCCGCTCAAGCCGCGCTTGATCGTCACGTAACGATCGCCGAGCAATCCTTCGGTCACCAGACTGGCCGTTGAATCCGTGCGCACGTCGGGGCTGAATTTCTTGTCGATGCGCAAAATCAGCTGGATGCTCTGCGTGCGGTCCGTCGGATGCGGATTCAGAGCGATCTTCTCCACGTTGCCGATGGCCACGCCGTCCAGACGCACCGGCGCTCCGGCCGTCACGCCCTCCACCTCCGGCAGATAAGTGTAGAGGCGATATTTCGGCCCGAGTATTCCCGCGCCGGTGATGTAGAAAATGGCCACCGCCAGAATGAACAGCCCCACCAGCACGAAAAGTCCTACGCGCAGCTCCGTCCACGTCAGTTGCTTGCGTTGCGCCATGGCCTTGCCTCCTCAGTGATTGCGAATGCCGGACTCATTCCGCCGAAGCCAGAAATTTTTTCAAGTATTCGTCTTTGGTGCGGAGCAATTCATCGGCCGGCGCCTCAAAATAAATTTTGCCGTCGCGCAAAACCAGCACGTTCGTTGGTTGCTTCTGGTTGCGCTCTTTCCCGCTCTCCGCGGCTTTCTCGCGTTCCGCCAGCGATCGCGCCCCGCCTCGATCGCCATTGCCAAACAGAGGCCGCACGCGCCCGCTGGCTTTATCGAAACAGAAATTCGCCAGGCCGAAAGCATCTTGCACGCGATGTGTCGCCAGCAGCGCCGTAACATCCTGCAAATCGCGTCCGCGCAAAATCAGTGTGATGATCGTCTGCGAAGTCACCGGATCGAGGCCGGCCGTCGGCGAATCGTACAGCACCACCGGCGGTCGATCCACCAGCGCCCGCGCAATCGAAACGCGCCGCCGCATTCCACCGGAAAGGTCCGCGGGAAATTTCTCCAGCGCGTCCTCCATCTCCACAAAGCGCAACGCCTCGCGCACTCGCGCGTCAATTTCCGTTTCGTCCATTGCTTCCTCGCGCAGGCGAAACGACACATTGTCGGCGACCGTCATGGAATCAAAAAGCGCACCTTCCTGAAACACGAATCCGATGGAGCGCCGAAAATTCAGCAGTTCCCTTTCCGGCATTTCGCTCACGTCGTGGCCCATCACCAGCACGTGCCCGGAGTCGGGATGGATCAATCCGGCGGCCAGCTTCATGATCAGAGTCTTGCCCGTGCCGGTTTCGCCCAGCAGCACCTTGGTTTCACCGTGCGCCACATCAAATGAAATTCCCTGCAGAACTTCGCGGTCCTCGAAACCCACATGAATATCGCGGAGGGAGATCAGCGCCTCGCCCGGCACCCTCTGTATTTCCTGCTGCGATGATTCGCGCGGCAACGGGCGCAAGGTGTTCGCAACATTTCGGGAGGGCTCGAGCGGGGGGACGTCGCGCGTCATGCGTCCGATTATAAATGGAAACCCGGGGATTCAAGCGCAGAGTTCCACGGCGTTTCGCGCGCGAGACTCGATGTCCTCATTGGAAGAGATACAACAACAGCCGCGACAGGAAGAAATCGACTACCAGCGCGCACACGGAGGAAATCACAACAGCCGTCGTGGTGGCACGCCCCACGCCCTGCGTTCCGCCGCGCACGCGCAATCCGCAGTAGCATCCCACGGTCGCGATGATCAGCCCAAAGGCGACCGGCTTCGTGAGGCCCTGCACCACGTCGCCGATATCGAGCGAGTTAATCGCGCGCGTCCAGAACTGTACCGCTCCCAATCGCAACGTGGTGTAGGCGACCAGAAACCCGCCGCACAATCCCACAAAATCAAAAACCACGGTGAGCAGCGGCACCATCAGCACCGTCGCGATGACGCGCGGCATCATCAATTTGCGAATCGGGTCGGTGCCCAGCGCGCGCATCGCGTCCACTTGCTCGGTCACCACCATCGAACCAAGCTCGGACGCCATCCCCGACGCATTGCGCCCCGATACCAGCAGTGCCGTCACCGCCGGGCCCAATTCGCGCACCAGCGCCAGCGATACCGCGTCGCCCGTCAACGCCGTTTCTCCAAAACGCTGAAATTGCGCCGCCGTTTGCAGCACGAGCACGCCGCCGATAGAGAGTCCCGCCACAACAATGATGGGCAGCGAGCCGACCCCGATAATGTCCATTTGTTCCAGGGTGTCCAGCCAGTAGTACGGCGGGGTGAACATGCAGCGCAACGCCTGCACCGTCAGCAGCGTGTAATCCTGCACAGCTGCGACTTGACGCTTCAATACGTCGCCGAGAACAGCCGTAAGCGATGAGGTGGCGCTGGATTCGGGCATGTTGGGCGACGCGTGGCGGGCGGAATGCGCCGCTTGCGCCGAGTCCCCGGAAGCGTAACGGCTGATCCGCGTGGCGTCAAGCAAACATCCGCAGCAAAATTCGCTGAACGCGCTGGAACGTCGCACTTGAATTCGTGAATCAACCGCAGGGCGATTCATCCTGAGATCCCGCCGCGGGATCGAAGGAGCTGCGCACTTCAATGCGGACTCGATGAAGCAGCAATCGCCTCGCCGCAAGTCCGCAGCTTTTCGCCTGTCCGGCTCCGCAACGCCGCGTCCCAGAACCGAGCAGCTCCGCCGTCGCTGTAATCATTCCTCCTCTACAACTCCTTGATAGAACGAAACCTAGTGACGTGCGCGTGCGGCAGCCAGCGTGCCTCTATTTTTACGACGTAGAGCCATACTGATGAAAGGTCCGCCCGTGGAAAACTTGCTGCAGGACGTTCGCTTCGCTCTTCGCACCTTCCTCAGAAATCGCGGCTTTGCCTTCATCGCTATCCTCACCCTGGCGCTAGGCATCGGCGCCAACACCGCCATCTTCACCATCCTCGATTCCGTGCTGCTGCGTAAGCTGCCGGTCGCAAACCCGCAGCAACTTGTCATGCTCACCGATCCCGACGCGCGCGGCGCGAGCACTGGCAGCGAGGGCGGCGAACGGCATTTGCTCGCATACTCGGAATTCGAATATCTGCGCGACCACAACGAAGTCTTCTCCGGGATCTTCGCTGCGGATAGTTCTTTCGCGGATCTGCCGGTTACTATCGCGAACGCGTCCTATCCTGCGAACCCGGGCGACTCCGCGAACCCGCCCGCACCGGCCGTGCGGGACTCCGCGCACATCCACCTCGTCTCTGGCGGTTACTTTCACACTCTCGGCGTACGTCCCGTCCTCGGCCGCGCGTTCGGCACCGAAGTGGACCGCGTGCGCGACGCTTCTCCCGTTGCCGTGATCAGCCACGGATTCTGGAACCGCAGGTTCAACCTCGACCCGCAAGTCGTTGGCCGCAGGATCACAATCGATAAGACCTCGTTTGAAATCATCGGCGTCGCTCCCGCGGAATTCTTTGGCGAGTCTGTCGGCGATTTCCCGGACCTGTGGATTCCCGCCACCATGCAGGCCGCCGTCTATCCGGGCTCTGATCTGCTCAGCGCATTCCCCGACAACAGTATTGATCAGCACATGTGGCTGCAAGTGATCGCGCGTCTGAAGCCCGGAGTCACGCTCGCACAAGCCAATGCTGCCATCAACGTTGTCTTCCAGCGCTACGTGGCGTCTTCTGCTGCGGCCGCCAGACTTTCGCCCGACGAGTTGAAGGAATACTCCGACCAGCAAATCAAGCTGCAATCCGGCGCGCGCGGCACGTCCCTTGTTCACGGCGCGTTCGCCGAACCGTTGGAACTCCTCATGGGTCTGGTCGCGCTCGTCCTGTTGATCGCCTGCGCCAATCTCGCCAACTTGCTGCTGGCCCGTGGCGCGGCACGCCAGCGGGAGTTCGCTGTCCGCCTTTCCATCGGCGCTTCGCGCACGCGGCTCATCCGCCAGCTGCTCACGGAAAGTTTCCTGCTCGCGTTTGGCGGCGCCGCCGCCGGGCTCGTCGTGGCGCAGTGGGCAGATGCGTTGCTGCTGCGCATGGTTTCCGGCACCGGAGCGGATGCGATTCAACTCTGGCTGCATCCGGACGCGCGTATTCTCGCATTCACCTTCGGCGTCGCCGCATTCACGGCCATTCTCTTCGGATTGGTTCCTGCGCTGCGCGCTACGCGCATTGATCTCTCGCCGGTACTGAAGTCCGGAGTATCGGGTTCCACCACGGAAGCGTTCCATCGCCGGTTTCCTACGGCTAGAATCCTGGTCGTTGCGCAAGTCGCCGTCTCACTGGTCCTTCTGGTCGCCGCGGGATTGTTCGTGCACAGCCTCGAGCGCCTGAGCCAGGTGAAATTGGGCTTCAACTCCACGCGACTCATTCTTTTCCGTATCAGGCCCTTGCCCGCCGGTTACAAAGACGCCGCCATTCCTGTGCTCTATCAGAATCTGCTCGACCAATTCAAAGCCGTCCCCGGTGTCTTGGGTGCAACTCTTTCCGTTGACGGCCTGTTCAGCAACACCGAATCGGGTGATCCCGTCGCCGTCGAGGGCTACACACCTGCGCCCGGCGAAGCGATGGACTCGCGCATGGATCACGTGGGACCCGATTATTTCTCCGTGGTCGGTATGCCGCTGCTCTATGGACGCGGCATACTCGCGCAGGACAGTGCCCCAGCCGGCGGCAAGATTCCGCGCGTCGCGGTCATCAACCAATCCTTCGCCAAGCATTTTTTCCCGAACACAAATCCCATCGGCAAGCGCGTGCGCGACACCTATCCTGGCAGCACCGCGGACGTGGAAGTCGTCGGCGTCGTGGCCGACGCCAAGTACAGAAACCTGCGCGAGGAAACGCCGCCGCGCCTTTACGCGCCCATTTTCAATCCGCTGTGGCAGAGCAACATGGCTTACTTTGAAGTTCGCACCGCGGGCGATACCGCTGGCGTTTCCAGCGCGCTTCGCGCCGTGGTCCACGGCACCAATCCGGCGATTCCGGAAATCGAAATTCGCACCTTGCCGGATCTGGTGCTGCAATCGATGCACACGGATTATTTTGTCGCTCGCCTCGCTTCCGCGTTTGGCCTGCTCGCCATCGTCCTCGCCGGCGTCGGCCTCTACGGCATCATGGCTTTCACTGTCGCGCGCCGCACGCGCGACATCGGCATTCGTATGACGCTCGGCGCCAGCCCCTCGACGATTTTGCGCCAAGTGTTGCGCGAAACTTCCATCCTGATGCTGATCGGCATCGCCGTCGGCGTTCCCATCGCTTTGGTCGGCACGCGCCTGATTCGCAGCATGCTCTTCGGCCTCGGCGCAGCCGACCCCATCGCCCTCATCGCCGCCTGTGTGATCCTGGCCTTTATCGCCGCCGCGGCCAGCTACATCCCCGCCCGCCGTGCGGCCCGTGTAGATCCCATGGTCGCGCTGCGCTACGAATAACCGCGCCTAGCCCGCTCTCGCCTCGGACTTCTCGCGCGCTGGTAATTTCCTTGCGCGCAAATTAGGACACCACTTCGCCGCGCGCGCCTTTACGCAAGTGAGGGCCTCCGGTAGAATCTGTCATTCGTGCCTGCATGCGAGGTCCGACCCAATATGCTGCGATTTGTGACGGCCGGTGAATCTCACGGCCAGGCGTTGATTGCCTGGGTCTCCGGACTTCCTGCGGGCGTGTGCGTAGATTTGGAATTTATTCAACGCGAACTGCATCGTCGCCAGCTCGGCTACGGCCGCGGCGGGCGTCAGCGCATTGAAAAAGACGCGGCGGACATTCTCGCCGGCGTGCGTCACGGAAAAACAATTGGTGCGCCGATTGCTGTGCGCATCGAAAATCGCGATTGGAAAAATTGGGAGAAGACGCTGCCGGTGGAAGATATAGAAGACAGCGACGGCGCGGACGCAAGCGATCCCAAGAGCGCGCAACGGCAACTCACAGCGCCGCGACCCGGTCACGCGGACCTGGCCGGCGCGCTGAAATTCAATTTTCACGATGCGCGCTACGTTCTGGAACGCGCTTCCGCTCGCGAAACTGCCGCACGCGTCGCCGCCGGCGCTTTCGCAAAATTACTGTTGCGCGAATTCGCGGCGGAAGTGCTCAGCCACACCATCGCCGTCGGCCACGCGCGCCTGGAACGCCCCGCCACTTGGGAAGAAATCGCCAGCGTGTGCGAAAATCTAGAATCGCCGCTGCGCTGCGTGGATGCGGCCAGCGAATCGCGCATGGTCGCTGAAGTGGATCACGTCCTGCGCGCCGGAGATTCCGTCGGCGGCATTTTTGAGGTGGTGGCGCGCGGAGTTCCGCCGGGCCTGGGCAGTCACGCGCAGTGGGACGAAAAACTCGATGCGCGCATCGCCCGCGCCGTAATGTCCATTCAAGCCGTAAAAGCAGTGGAATTCGGCACGGGGGTGGCAAATGCCGCCAGTTACGGTTCGGAGGTGCAGGACGAGATCGTCTACGACGCCACGAAGAGACGCTTCGTCCGTACCTCGAATCGCGCCGGCGGCCTGGAAGGCGGCATTACCAACGGCAGCGACCTGGTTGTGCGCGGATATTTGAAACCGATCTCCACGCTGCGCCGCCCGCTGCTCACTGCGGATTTGAAGACGAAAGAGGCCGTGAAGGCGGCGTACGAGCGTTCGGATGTATGTGTCGTTCCGGCGGGCGGCGTTGCGGGCGAAGCGATGGTAGCAATAGAACTGGCCGGCGCATTCCTGGAAAAATTCGGCGGCGATTCCATCAGCGAAACCCGCCGCAATTTCGATGGTTACCAAAAGCAACTGGACGAGTTCTAGTGATAAGTAGCGAGTGACAAGTGATCCGTAGCGCTGCACATCCATTTGCGAGCCCAGCATAGGAACTGACTGAAGATGATTCATCCGATCGTGAAATACGGCGACCCGGTGCTGGAAACTCCGGGCAAGCGCGTGGAAAAATTCGACGAGGACATCCAAAAACTCGTCGCGGACATGTTCGAATCCATGTACGCCGCCAATGGCGTGGGGCTCGCTGCGCCGCAAATTGGCGTGGGCTTGCGGCTCACGGTGGTTGACGTGTCCAATGGAAAAATTCCGGAGGCGAAGATGGTCCTCGCCAATCCCGAAATTATTTACGCCGAAGGCCAGCAGCGCGAAGAAGAAGGCTGCCTTTCGCTGCCAGGTTTTCGCGGCTACGTCGAACGTCCGCAGTACGTCACCGTCCGCGCGCAGGACGCGGCGGGTGCCCAGTTCGAACGCCGCGGCGAAGGCCTGCTCGCCCGTGCTTTCTGCCACGAAATCGATCACCTCAACGGCGTCCTCTTCATCACGCACCTTAGTATGCTCAAGCGCGACCTGATCAAACGCAAAATTCGCAAGCTGAAAAAAGCCGGCGAGTGGTAGGACGCGCGTGCCGCCGCTAAGAATTGTTTTTTGCGGCACTCCGGCGTTTGCCCTGCCCACTCTGCGCGCACTGCTGGTGCAGAGCGAATTCAAGGTCGAGGGAGTCGTCACGCAACCCGACCGCCCGCGCGGCCGCGGCCAGGTAACGTCGAGCTCGCCGGTAAAAGACGCCGCCGTCGCCGCCGGAATCCCGGTGTATCAGCCGCAAAAAATCCGCGCGGAAGAAGCGTACGAATATTTCCGCAACGCCACGCCGGACGTAATCGTGATCATCGCCTACGGCCAAATTATTCCCGCGCGCCTCATCGCTATTCCGCGCCTGGGATGGATTAATCTGCACGGTTCCCTGCTTCCGAAATATCGCGGCGCCGCCCCGATTCACTGGGCGATTGCCAGCGGCGAAACGCGCACCGGCCTGACCACGATGCAGATTGACGCGGGTCTGGACACAGGCCCCATGCTGCTCCAGCACGAAACCGAAATCGCGCCAGACGAAACCGCGTCGCAACTCTACTTGCGACTCGCGGAAGCAGGCGCGCCACTAATGACCGAAACGCTGCGCGGACTCGCGCGCGGAACAATCACGCCAACCCCGCAGGATAATTCGCAAGCCACACTCGCGCCTCCCCTGAAGAGAGAAGACGGCAGAATTCGTTGGTCGCTCCCCGCGCAAGAAATCTTCAACCGCATCCGCGGCTTTCAACCGTGGCCCGGCGCGTTCACCACCTTCCGCGGCAAGCAGTGCGCGATCTGGGGCAAGCCCGCACTGTCCGACACGACAGCGCGCACGTCAGCTCTCGCGCCCGGCGCGATCCGGGTCGAAAGCGGCGAGGTAGACGTTGTGTGCGGCGAATCGACCACACTCCGTCTGGAATTCGTGCAACTCGAAGGCCGCAAGCGGATCGTCGCGCGCGAATTTGCCAATGGCGCGCGCCTCGCCCCAGGCGAACGATTCGGATCGTGATTAGTCCCGCTAGAAAAATCGCCTACGAAGTTTTGCGACGCGTCGAAGCCCAGGGCGCGTATGCCAGTGACTTGCTGCGCGCCGAACTGGGCGCGCGCATAAAGGTGGAAGACGCCGGCCTAGCGACCGAACTAGTGATGGGCGTCTTGCGCTGGCGCCGCCTGCTCGATTTCTTGCTCGACCGGCAATTGAAGAGGCCAGTTGAAAAGCTGGATTTGCCGGTAGCGCTCGCTTTAAGAATCGGACTCTACCAGTTACGATTCCTCGAGCGTATTCCCGCCCGCGCCGCCGTCAACGAATCGGTAGAGATGGTGAAAAGCGCTCGCAAGGCTTCTGCGGCAACATTGGTCAACGCCGTGCTGCGGCGCGCCGCAGATAATGCGCGAGTACCCGCGGCGAATCTGGTTCCGCCGGATACGCCCGGCGCAGAGCGCCTCGGCATTCTGCATTCGCATCCCACCTGGATGGTCGAGCGCTGGCTCGCGCGCCTTGGCGAGCCGCAAACGATCGCGCAGCTCGAAGCGGACAATCGCACCCCGCGGCTGACTTGCGCATTGCACGACGTAAGGCAACGCGAAGAAATCTTCACCGCGCTAAAGCAAGCGGGCCTCCGCATCGAACCCGGCAAAATTCTACAATCCGCGTTTGCCGTAAGTGGCGGTAGCCCCACGCGCACCGAATCCTTCCGTAGCGGCGCGATTTCCATTCAGGATGAAGCTTCGCAAACCGTCCCGCTGCTCCTCGACGTGCAAACCAACGACCGTGTGCTCGATTTGTGCGCCGCGCCGGGAGGAAAGACACCTCCGCTCGTTCGCGCCGCAGGCCCCAGCGGCACCGTGGTCGCGGCGGACCGTTACGCGCACCGCTTGCGCGCGATGCGCGAGCAATTCCAACGTCTCGACCTAACACGCGTGCGCCTCGTAGAATTGGACGCAGCCAGCCCGCTCCCCTTCAGCACACTTTTCCACCGCATTCTCCTGGACGCCCCCTGCTCCGGAACCGGGACGCTCGCCCGCCATCCCGAAATTCGTTGGCGCCTGCACCCGGAGCAGTTCGCGGAATTTCACGCGCTGCAAATCTCACTATTAAGATCCGCGCTCGAACGCCTCGCACCAGCAGGCCGTCTGGTTTACTCCACATGCTCGATGGAGCCGGAGGAAAACGAGCAAGTAGTGCAAGAAGCGCTGCGCGGCGCCACCGGACTGAAACGCAATGGGGCAAACGAGGTCGGACGCGACTTAGAAGACAAACTCGTCGCAGGCCGCGACGAAAAAAGCCTGTTCGATGGCGAGGGATACTTTCGCACCACTCCAGAGGCGTTCGAAACCGACGGATTCTTCGCCGCGATCATCAGCAAGACGTAGAACCGCCGCCGCAGCGGAGTTAACCGCATCAGCGCGATCCGCGATGCAACGAAGTTCCGCCGCGGCTACTCGTGCTACGCTCCTAAGGCGCTGTCCACGGCAAGATAGAGACTGAGGCAAACCGATGACGTTCCGCGAAAGGCTCGAATGGATCTTCCGCATGGCGCTGCTGGCCTTCATCCTGATGTCGGTCGCCTTCCTCAGCGCGCTCACTGCGATGCGCTTCGCCATTCAGGGCCGCGAAGTCGCCATGCCGGACGTCGTAGGGAAAAAAGCCGTCGAAGCGCAGCAGATGCTGCAAGGCCGCGGCGTATCATTCAAGGTCGAAGACCGCATGTTCAGTCCCCTGCCCGCGGATACCGTCGTGCGCCAAACTCCTCCCCCCGGGATGAAAGTGAAAATCGGCCAGTACGCGCACGTGGTCATCAGCCTCGGCCCCAAACAAGCCACAATCCCGATCCTCACCGATCAGAGCATCCGCGCCGCGCGCATCGAACTGTTGCGCTCGGGAATGCAGGTCGGCGAAATTTCCCAGACGTACGTGCCGGGAACTGAAACGGACGCGGTGCTGCAACAAGACCCGGCGCCGGGGACCTCAGACGTCACCAGCCCGCACGTGGATCTGCTCGTTTCCCTCGGCGCGCGGCCGGCCGTGTACGTGATGCCGGAGCTGGTCGGCTATTCGCTCCCCGAAGCGGAATCGAAATTCGCGGGCACGGGCCTGAAGGTCGCGAAGCTAACGTTCGCGCCAGTCCCCGGCGGCCTGCACGGTACCGTGATCGGGCAAACTCCCTCGCGCGGCGCGCGCTTGGACTCAAGCACCAGCATTGAATTGCAGCTCGCGGAGTGATGCAACATCGACGACAAAGGCAGGGAAACAGCCGCGCGACGACCTTCCGCTGAGCCATCCAAACCCGCAAACAACGAACGGCCTATGCTAGAATTTCCAAGGACTCATGGCCTACGCACGCATTGAAATCGCGCCCTCCATCCTAGCCGCGAACTTCGCCAAACTGGGCGACGAAGTCCGCACGGTCGAAGAAGCCGGCGCGGACGTTATTCACGTGGACATCATGGACGGCCACTTCGTCCCCAACCTTTCCCTGGGAATTCCGGTAGTTGCCTCTCTGCGCAAGGCAACCCGCCTGCCCCTGGATGTGCATCTGATGATCGAGCAGCCCGAACTCTATATTGAGGAATTCATCCGCGCGGGTGCCAGCCGCGTCCTGGTGCACCAGGAAGCCACGGCGCACCTGGACCGGGCGCTGGCGATGATCCGCGAGCTGGGCGCGGAAGCGGGCGCGGCCATTAATCCGGCAACGCCAGTCGGGATGCTCAGCGAAGTGCTCGACAAGGCGGACACGATATTGGTGATGACCGTCAACCCGGGTTTTGGGGGCCAGAAATTCATTCCGAATTCCTACGAGAAGATTCGGCAGCTGAATCAGATACGGGCGCGCTATAATGGCGGCTTCCGGATTGAAGTGGATGGGGGCGTTGAACCGGAAAACACGGCCGCGCTGGCGCAAGCCGGTGCCAACACTTTCGTTGCCGGGACTTCGATCTTCCACACAGCTGATCCAGCGGCTGCAACGCGCCAGTTAAAAAAACTCGCGACCCAGGCTTTGAGTCAAAAGGCATAAAAACCTTGCAAACGTCTGACTGGAAAAATCCGATGGCATCGAGAAAATTGAAGAATTATCGCAACGCAGCATTGCCCGTGTTTGCGCTTGGCCTCTTGTTCCTGGCGTGCCCCGCCGCACCAGCGCAAGTCCCCACGCCCCAGACCGGCGGCAGCGGCGAAAACGCGCCGCCTCCTACTCCCACGGCGGCAGACACACCAAAACCCGCACCGAAAGCCAAACCTGCCGACCAAACTGCCGCGAACAAGAAAAAGAAAGACCAGAAGAAGCAGACCATTGACGTAAACACCTCAGCCGAACCGGACAAAGTTCTCTACGATCGCGCCCAAGCGGATCTGAAGGCTGGCCGCTACACCGAAGGACGCCTGGCGCTGCAAACCCTGATCAACACATATCCAGACAGCGAATACCTCGCCAAAGCCAAACTCGCCGTCGCCGACTCCTACTACAAGGAAGGCGGCACTACCAACCTCACGCAATCCATCCAGGAATATAACGACTTCCGCACTTTCTTTCCGTTCCTCGACGAAGCAGCCTACGCCCAGATGCAGATCGGCCTGGCGCACTACAAAATGATGGAAAAATCCGACCGCGACAAAACCCAGGGCGAAGCGGCGGAAGATGCTTTCCAGGCGTTCCTGCTGTCGTACCCGCAGAGCGCGCTGGTCCCCAAGGCCGAACAATATTTGCGCGACGTGCAGGAAGTGCTGGCCGACGGCGATTACAAAGTCGCTTACTACTACTACACCAAGACGGACTTTCGCGCCGCCGCCGCGCGCCTGGTCGAAGTCACCGATCGTTACCCGCTCTACAGCCAGAATGATGATGCCCTGTGGATGCTGGGAAATATCTACGAACGCGCCAAACAAGTTTCCAAAAACGAAGATGACAAGAATCACTGGAGCGATCTGGCCAGCAAGTGCTACGACCGCATCGTGCGCGATTATCCGCTCTCGAGGAATTCGCCGGGCGCCAAGGCGCGCCTGAAGGACATGGGCAGGCCCGTGCCTTCCGCCGATCCCGATGCCATCGTGCGCATGCAGAAACAGCAGCTGTATGAAAAGGAGCATCACCAAAGCGCGGTTCTGAAGCTGCCGATGGGAATGCTCAAGGGAAATCCAGACACTTCCGGTGCCGCGCGTGGTGGGATGCCGCAAATGGCGCCGCCAAACGACGCCGTTTCCGCGACCGATGTGCTCCGCCCCGGTGCTGCGGGTCCGTCGTTCGGGCTGACCGGCAGCGCAGCGGGAGCGAGCGCGCAGACATCGTCGACCAGCACCGAAGTGGTGACGCCGGAAGATGCGACCACCGCGCCAGTAGGCTCCAATCCGAACCAGACCGGGCTGGGCGTCGAAATCCTGACGCCGCTGGACGACAAGGGCCAGCCGACTTCAGAGCAGCCTGCGACGACGACTCCGCCTGCGCAAACGAGCGCGCCAGCAGCAGCCGCACCACCCGCGCCAAGTACCACCGGCACGGTGGATGCAGGCCTGAACGGCTCGGGTACCGCGAGTGCGCCAGCCGATAACAATCCACCGGCGGCTGTTTCAAGTTCCAGCTCATCCAGTTCCAGCGCTTCCGCCGCCACGGGCGACAGCGCCGCCTCGGGCGCAACCCCAGCCGCGCAGACAGCGGACAAAACCGCGACCCCGGTAAAACCTACGCCTGTGGACACCAAGGAAGAGTCCACCAGCAAGAAGAAGAAGGGACTGAAGAAACTCATCCCCTGGTAGCTGCCGCGGATGCGCGGTTCATTCACTGTTAACTCCCTGCTAACAACTCAGGCACTCCTGTACTTCGACTTTGTTGACGCCCTTGCCGCGGGGTGCTGCAATAGCTATGTTCAGGGCTAGGCGCGTCTCGTAAGGGGGCATGCCGCCCCGGGGGATTACAGTGCCCAGAATTTTGGTTGCGGACGACAACACCAATATCCAAAAAATGGTCGTGCTCGCGTTTCAAGAGCGCGGCGTGGAAGTCATCGCCGTCGGCAATGGCGAAGCCGCGGTGCGGCGCCTGCCCGACGCAAACCCCGATCTGGTGCTGGCCGACGTGTTCATGCCCGTGCGCAATGGCTACGAAGTTTGTGAGTTCGTAAAGAAGGATCCGCGTTTCTCGCACGTCCCGGTGATTCTGCTGGTAGGCGCATTCGATCCGCTGGATGAAAAAGAAGCGCGTCGCGTCGGCGCCGATGGCGTACTGAAGAAACCTTTCGTCCCGCCCGATCCGCTGATCGCCATGGTAATGTCCGCGCTGGAAAAGAATCCCAAAGTCGCGGCCGAGCTTGCCCGAGCCAAAGAAGCCGCCGCCGAAGCTGCTTTGCCGCCGGCCCTGCCGGAAGTTCCGCTGAAGGCTGAGCCCAAACCGCTGCCCGAATTCCCCGAGCCCACCGCCGAAGAAGCCGCCGTGATTTATGGTTTCGGCAAAGGCGTGCGCGCGATTGATCTGGACGAAGTGGAAGAAGACGACGAGCAAGAAACGCCCAAGGCCAAGAAGCCCGTCAAAGCCTCCGCGAAAGATTCCAAATCGCCGAAGGCTCCCGCCGCTCCGAAGACTCCAGTGGTCGCGGCCGTAGATGATGATGAAGACGAATTCGACAGCTCCGTCACCGCCAACGATTGGCGCCGCAACGCCGCTGACTTCGAAGTTCCCGAAAATGTTGCCGCTGATCCGGTCTATACCTACGGAAGGAATTTCGAGCCCATAACTTTTCCATCGGAGAAAGACGTTCCGCCGCGCCGCCGGAAGACAGACGGACCCGGCACCGAAGAAACTGCAGCCGCGACGGATTCCAAAGATGCACAGAGGATCGAAGCCAAAGTTGACGCGCCCGCAGCCGAGATTTCGGCAGCGTCCGCCCCAGCGTCCTCGGATCGCGCGCCCGCGGCAAAACCCAATCCTTGGGACGTGAAGGATCAGCCCGAAATCGAATTAGCCGCCGGGACGTTCTCGCGCCTCGAAGAGCCAGACGCGCCAGCGAAATATTCCGAAGCCGAACTCGCCAAGTCGGCACCGGCCGCAAAGCCAGCTGCGGCGCAACCTGTTGCGCAGCAGCAGGAAACCGCGCCTGAGCCGCCCAGCCGTCCAACGCTGGTCTCTCGCATGCGCGGTTGGATGGACATGCTCACGCCTTCTTCGCCCGAGCCTGCGGCGAACTCCGCAACGGAAGTTTCCGCCAGCGATACCACCGAAGCTTCCCCCGCGGATTCCACCAACACCGCTGACAATCACTGGATGACGAATCTTGCAGCGCCTGCTGCGTCGGCACATTCGTCCGCGCCCGCGCCTGTCGAGGCACCTGCTTCCGCTGCTCCGATCGTGGACCCGGCCGCGGAGACGCAACCTATCATCGAAGCCACGGCTTTCGCGCCAACAGAAGCGCCGTTACAATCGGCTCCGGTCGAAGACTTCGCGCCGACTGCAAATTCTCAGTCCCACGTCGACGTCCGTTCAGCCGTCGAGCCGCGCCAGTTCAGCGACGGCGGCGCTAGCGGCGACAAGTTCGGCGGCTCGTCCTACCATTTTTCCGATGAACCGCGCAACGAAACTCATGACGCCGTGATTGACGAATTTCACGATCCCGCGCAATCCAGAACACAAGAAGCGGCCGGCGATTATTCCTCCAACGCCACGGTCGCCGAAGGCCTCAACGGCGAAGTCGAAGCGGAACCCGAGCCGATCAGCAGCAGCGCCGCGGATTTTTCGCCCACTCTTTCTCACGAGTTGCCGTCTGAAGTGTTGCCTTCGCCAGCCGACGTGCCCGTGAATGGCATCGGCCTTTCCGGCATGTTGCCGGCCGAGCCGATCTTCGGCAGCCAGCCGCTGCACGACGCCGCGGAGTATTCACCGCGCGATGAAGATCAAGTTCCGCCGCCAGCCGATACACGCGAGCAGGAAGCCTACGCCGAGCAAACGCAAGCCGGCCAGCAATCACAGCCTGCGCCCAGCGAAGAATATTGGGACCGCGAAGCCGCCGCGCGCGAAGCAGAAGTCCTGGAGCAAGCCGGCAGTTCCCTGTTCGCCGAGTCCGCCGCGCAGGAACCGCCAGCGCTTGATACTTTCGAACGCATCCCCACGCTGCCGCCGCCCAATCGCGAAGCGCTCTCTGAAATTCCGTTCCTGATGCCCCCGCTGCTGCCGCCGCAAAATTCCGAGCAGCCCGCCGCGGCGCGCGCCACAGACGCAGAGGCCGTGGACGACATGGTCCGCAAGGTTATGGAAAAGCTCGGCCCGCATCTGCAAGAACTGCTCTCGCAAGGCGTAAAGCCGCTGGTGGAAAATCTCCTGCAGAACGAACTACAAAAGAAAGATCGCTAGTTCGTAGTGAGCGCTGATTCGTGGCACAGCCAGTGCTGTGCTCCCTCCCCTGACTTCGTAGCACCTGCCGCTGACTTTGGACCTTGCTGTGCCCCTCGCTCTCCGAACACAGCCTGGTTAGGGTTCCGTCGTCAGCGCCCCGGTCGCGGGGTCAATGCGGAAGTAGGAAACGGTCGAATCTTGGAAATGTGCCACGGAAAGCCCTGTGCCATCCGGATTGACTTCGACGCTGGAGGGTTTCGCCCCCGCCGGAAACGGCGAAGCGACAACCGCATTCAGTTCGCCGGTTTTCCAGTTGATGCTGAAGGCCGAAATACTCTGGGAAGTGTGATTAACCACGTATAGGTAGCGGCCAGAAGGTTCGATCGCCAGCCAGCCCGGGCCTTGTTCCGGAAGAACGGATACCTCAGTCGCGGCACTGCTCTGGCCGTCGCGCGCAATCAGCAGTGAATCTCCCAAACCATTCGTCGCGAAAGTCATCCGCTGGCCGGTGCGCAGATTCGCGACGTGCAGCACACGCGAATCGCCTTCGACCGCGCTGAGGACGGTCGCCCCGGCTGCCACAGTCAAGAGCGTCGTTGTATTGTTGCCGTGGTAGCTGGCCAGGATATTCGCCGATCCGATCGCGACAGCAGTTGCCAAGCCCGAAGCATTGACGGTCACCACCGCCTTATTGTCCGATGCATACGTCGAGTCGCTGGTCGTTACGTTCGAGGTCTGACCGTCCAGATACGTCGCGGTCAGAGCGAACTGCTGCGTCGCAGCAACCGCAATCGTCGGATTCGCCGGAGTGAGCTTGACCCCGGTGATGAATAGGTTGCTCACGTCGGAGCTGATGCATCCGGACAAGCCAAAAATCAAGACGAAAGGAAGAATCTGTACGCGCTGGCTGAACTTGAGCAATGAATTGCCTCCGCATTCGCCCGGTCGAAAACCTTAAATCGGATTTTCGATTTGAGTACCGGGCCGGCCGTGCCACTGCAACTGCGCTGCCGCTTTTTTCGGGATGACAGCGTGCAGTGATGCTACCACGGGCGGTGTGGCGCCACATTCTCACCAGCTGCGCGGTTTCCAATCGATGGGTAGCGGGAAATCTGAGGATCGACCGCGGGAGTCCGAAGGGTTAGCTGCAGCGGGAGAGCCTCTTCGCCGCCGGATCGGGAACCGCGAGGTGGCGCACAAATCCAGGCGCAGCTGTTGAGTGGCCACGGTGTCGGGGGCGGCTTCGAACCTGCGCCAGACGCACCTGTACCGAAGGGCGCAGCAAGCTCTGCCAGATTGCCGCCGCGCAAGCTCTCGAGAATTACCAGCTCTAGAACTGCGTGGGCATTGTCCTCAACGTAACGCGGACGCCGCGTTCAGCGTTCAGGTCGGTGGTGCGCTGCCAATCAATACGGTTGAGGTCCGTGGACGCCTCGCTTCCGTCAGGTAGAACGTAGAAAAGCAGCCTGCCGGCCACCCAGTAATCCCTCGCTGGTAAAATCGTCTCCGACTTCAACGCTACCAGCGTAAGTGCGCGGCTCGGGAGCTCCGGTTGCGCCGAGCCCAGCGAAACGGGCGGGGCTGCGGCGGGAGTGCTCGGCGGCAGGTAATACACTCCCGACGAAGATTGTGGCGCGACCGGGCCGCTGGATGGTTGGGAGTAAGATTGGACGCGCGGCGCTACGTACTGCGATGGCGCGGGCGACAAATATGCCGTTAGCCGAGGCAGCTCCACGTCCTGCATCACTTTTAGAGTGATCATTTGCTCGCTTTTCAGCTTTGGTTGTGGTCCGCGCGCGGGCAGTGTGATTACCTTCCAAGGCCACAGCGGCGGAATCATCCATTCGATGACATCGCGCTTTGCATGCCCGTGGCCCATGATGTCGCCCTGTTTATCCACGTGCTGGCCCTGCGCAGCCACGATTCTCGCGTTCAGCTCGCTGTCTGTATTGGGCAGACCAATGTGATCGAAAACGATATCCAGATATCCCTTGCCGATAAAGTGGCCCGGCTGCTTGGCCGCTTCCAGATGCCCGGCCAGGTAGGAGCCGCGCGGGAATGCCGCGTGACCGAACTCCGTGAACTGGCTGAGGTGGCAAAGCACCGGGTCGCCAACCTGGGCGGTTTTCGGTGAAATCGTCGGATCGTCTATCGTGCAATGTAGCAGGGTTCCGGCAGGTATCAGTGTTGCCTGTGCCTTTGCGGCGGGCTGCAGACACACCAAGAACAGCGCCAACAAGAACGGTTTTCGCATAGGCCTTCTCCTAGGTCGGGGCGCAGGCAGCAGGAGAGGGACACACCGAGCAATGGGCGGGGGGCTGTCTGCTTCCCCAGATTCCATCGCCGAGAGTGTACCCCCGTAATTCTCTACAGGCAATACGTCGTTAATTAGTCGGACCCTTTCAGCTGGAATGCTGCTACTCGGCGCCCGGTGCGGCAGCCTTGACCAACTGAGGAGGTACAGTCGTTGGTGCCTTGGAAAATTCCTGTTTCGTGTCAGGCCTGCGCACGATGTCAAGCGGCGCCAGCGAAACAGGCCGGTTGGTTTCCGCCGATTCTAACAAGGCCCGAATAATGCGCACGTCGGCCAGGCCCTCTCGACCAGAAGGTTCGGGCTGCTCGTTGTTGAGAATGCAGTCGGAGAAATAGACCAGTTCAGGAGCAAACTGGTCACGTTTTTTGAAGATCTTCTTCGTCGTACGGCCAGCAATGGTGAGTTCGGCCTTCAGATGCGTAACCATGTCGTAAGCGGGATGCATTTTCAAGACACCTTTTGTTCCGATCACCTCGAACACGGAACGGTCGGCGGCGCCAAAGCTCGTGGTAAAACTCGCGGCGCGGTCCTTGGGAAATTTCAGCAACCCGGAGGTCATCTCCGGCACCTCTGCGAATCGCCTGTCGCTGGAGCTCATGTTCCACGCAAACACTTCTTCCGGTTCAGCCTTGAATAGATAGCGCGCGGCATTGATGCAGTAGACGCCCATATCGTAGAGCGCGCCCCCCCGACGTTTTCCTTCAGTCGCGAGTTTCCGGCCTTCACCTGTTGCGGTAGCCGCGGGAACGAGATTCGATCCGGACAAAACGGTTCCCTGCCCCGCCGGGAGCTACGTCCCGCATTTCGGGAAACAAATTCACTTCGCTACGCGCAGGATTCTGAGGCGGCGCTTGAGATCGTAGGGAATGGGCCGCCCGTAGCTCGGCCCGCTGAAGAAAAATAAATAGCGCCGTTTCTTTCTATCGATTCAGACGAGCGTCTGCTTGCGTGATAATATCGTCGAACTTTGACGCCGAATAGCACTCCTCTGCCAAAAAAAACTCTTCTGCCAGATAACACTCTGCTATCTGTGCTGGTGCTGTGTGGCATCAATTTGTTGAACTTCTACGATCGGCAAGCTCCCGGGGCGCTGGTCGAGCCGATGCGGAAAGAGTTCGGCTTGTCCGATACGCAGATCGGGCTGCTGGGCAGCATGTTCATCTGGGTTTATGCCCTGGCGGGCGTACCGCTCGGCCGCGTCGCCGATGTTTGGAGCCGCAAGAAGCTGCTTACCATCGGGGTCACTGTATGGTCCGCACTCACAGCCGCATCGGGTCTGGCCGCTAGCTTCTCGTTCCTGGTGTTCACGCGGCTCGGTGTGGGCGTTGGCGAGGCCGTCTGCGCGCCGGTGGGAACGAGTTGGATCGGCGATCTGTTTCCGCCGCAGCGCCGCGCGCGTATTCTGTCAGTGTTCATGCTAGGCGTGCCGATCGGTGGGGCGCTGAGCTTTTTGTTGTGCGGGCCGATCGCGCAGGCTTGGGGCTGGCGGACAGCGTTGGTCAGCGCCGCGGCGCCCGCGATCATCTTAGTGCCATTGTTGCTTCTTGTGCACGAACCGGGCCGCGGTGCGTCGGAGCAGGCCTCCGGGATCGAGGTCAGAGGATCCATCTACGCCCTACTTCGCATCCGCACCTTGTGGTGGATCATTTTGTCGGGTGCATTGTTGAACTTCAACATGTACGCCTTGGCGACGTTCTTGCCAGCCTTCATGACTCGCGTGCACGGTTACTCGGTCGCGCGCGCCGGCGTGACCTGCGGAATTGTGTATCTCATTGGTGGCGTGTTCGGAGGTCTGCTGGGCGGGCACCTGGGTGATCGGGTGGCAAGCAATGCGCGCAATGCTCGGCTGTGGATGGCGGCGATTATCGCGATCCTCGGCGCACCCATCATGTTTTACGGTATCACGCGGCCGGCGGGCTACGCGCCTACGGCTCTGGTGGCGATCGCCATCGGGTACGGCGCGTTCAACACCTACTACGGGCCTGTTTACGCGTCGATTCAAGACATCGTCGCCCCCAACCAGCGCGGTCTCACGATGTCTGTGTACTTTATGGCGATGTATCTGTGCGGCGCCTCGTTTGGTCCGCTGTTGACAGGCGGCCTCAGTGATTATATGGCCCGGCGGGCCATGCATGCGGCTGGCGCCGTCAGCCTGGCAGGCTTCCGCGCGGTCGGCCTCCAGAAGGCCATGGTCATCATGCCCATTCTCTCGCTGGCGCTGGCGATCGTGCTTTATTTGGGCTCGCGCTCGATGAACCAGGACGTCGAACGACGGGACGCGAGGCTGCAGGGTTGATGTAGCGCCAAGGCGCTGCGGAAACAGGCCGCTGCGCCACGCGAATGGGTCACTTGCGTCAGCTCGCAGAGCGGATCAAGCGCGTTGTTCGGCGGCGCCCACAGCAAAAGTCCTCAAGGAATCACTGTCAATGTGAACTGCTGGGTGTGCGTTGGCGTGCTCGCGGCGGATGCTGTGATCGTGACGAGGTAGGTTGATGCCGGCTGGCCCGTCTTCTGCCCGGAGTATCCGGCACAATTCGCTGTTGCCAATAGCGCAGTGAATACAGCAGATGTCACAAAGGCGCGCGCGCAGTTCAGCTTAGGCGCGGCGGTTCGCTTGATTCCGACCACTCCGGCGATTGCCAAGATCCCGAGGGCAAGAATATACAAAGCTGTCGGATAGGACCGTAGGAACGCGCCGAGTGGCGGGGCCGCCGTTCCAGCGGCAGTTGGTAGTTGTACGGTTAAGGTCGCCGACACTGCACCTGCGATTGGCATAACCGTTTGTGGGTTGAATGTGCAGCTCGCACCACCGGGCAAACCTGCGCAGGTGAAGCCGACGGTTTGGTTGAATCCGTTCTTGGGCGCTACGGTGACGGTCAGTTTTCCCGAAGAACCCGGCGCGACGGAAAGTGACGAGCTGCTCATGGTCAGCGAAAAGTCGGCTGGCGCCGCGTTTGTCACGGTCACGATCAACGCGGGGGAAGTTGACGCCGCGTAGTTCGAATCGCCGGAATACGCAGCTGTCATCGTATGACTTCCCCCGGCAAGGTTCGCACTGCTGAACGATGCGGCGCCGCCATTGAGCGCGACGACTCCCAACTGGGTTTGGCCGTCAAGGATTGTGACCGAGCCAGTGGGAACTCCTGTGCCGGACTGCGGCGTGACGCGCGTGGCGAATGTTACGTCTTGACCAAGCGTTATTTGCGTGGCGGAAGCCATAACGGAAGTAGTGGTCGCGATTTTGGCTGGCGCTGAAATTGTGACCGGTACTGCCGCTGATGTAGACGGGGCGAAATTCGTGGCGCCGGAATACACCGCTGAAATCGAATGTGTGCCAATCGCCAGACTCGATGTATTGAACGTCGCCGAGCCGGATGAGTTCAGCGATATCGTGCCCAGTTGCGTGGCACCGTCGTTGAACGTAACGGCGCCTGTGGGAACGCCGGATCCCGATTTTGGCGCGACGCCTGCCGTGAACGTGATCGCCTGCCCCGAGGTAGCTTGCGTAGATGACGCGGAGACGGACGTGGTGGTTGCAACGGGCGACGACGTCTCTGGCGTGAAAACGAAGACCGTCGCCGAGTACGCGGGAAAATTGTAATTCAGTGAATTCGATGCAACCGCTGGCGGTGTGCCGGCGACTATTTGCGCCAGGTTTGCGTTGCTAAAGGTGTAGACCGCTGCTGTCGCGTTCGAAGTGAAATTCGCAAGTGTCAGGCCGGTCTGAATCGCGCTGCTAGTCTTGTTGATGGCAATTACGGTGAGAGCGCCGTCGCGGGATCGCAGCGCGCCGTAGACCGACAGCTGGCCCTGGTCCGTGCTTGTCGAATTCACCGAGGTATCGCCGAATTGTCCGCCGGCGCCGTCATAGTTGCGGTACAGCCGAAAACTGTATGCAACCGGGTCGGTCGGCTGCGGCACGGTCCATAAATTCGCGAAATCCAGGCTTTGGCGGCCGTAAATTCCCAGAACGTCGGCTTCGGTGAGCGCATCCACCAGCGGATTCGTGCCGCTGCTGAAGCTGTACTCCGAAATCGCAAGCTTCGTTCCGGGATAGTAGGTTTGAATCCAATTCTGAAAACGTGGGAGCAGCATCATTGGCCCGTCGAAATAATACTGTTCGACCCAGCTGCCGGAATTAAACGTGGGATCCCATAACGCGCGAGTCGAGGCCAGCTCGGCCGCATCGGTCGAGCCGCCTCCGTAATAATGCTCGTCGAAATAATCCAGGATGCGCTGATGATTGGCCTGGTCGTAGGCCGCCATCTGCTGCAAGTAATACTGCCCCGCGTATAGATTGTCCTGTTGGCTGGGAGTTCCGATCCAACCGCCAAGCGTGAAATCCACGGGTCCAAACACTTTCGCGCTCGGATCGGTTTGCTTGATCATGGCGGCATATTGCTGGCCGAGATTGATGATCGTGTTGTAATCGGGTTGGTTGGGTTCGACGTCGCGATGCGTGTTGCTCCAGCCGCCCGGTTCATTGTCGAGCTGATAGTAAGGAACACCACCGTTCGCGGCGGTGCCAAAGGTCGATAGTAGGTGCTGCAGCCACCCCTGCTGCAGAGCGACGGTGTTGTCGATGTGATTGGCGTAAATATTATTGTCCAGCAGCTGCACGCCGCCCGTGGTGATGCTGTTGCCGCAGTTGTCGCCGTTGGGATGCACGTAGGGATTCGTAGATTGCTGCGCGCCGTACACCGAGACCGGGAAACTGCAAGTCCACGCCGCTGATTTGTTGACGTAAGGAATGATGGGGATCGTCAACAGAGCGTGCGCATTCGAGGCTGTCTTGTACGTGTTGATCATCAGATCGGCTGAGGCGCTCGGCGTCGCAGTCGCTTCGCCGTTGCCGCCCATGAAATACCAGTCGAATCCGGAGTTGCTGGAATCAACTTGCCAGTTGTAGCGGGTTGTTCCGTCGCCGCCCCAGCGGATATTGGGGACCTGGATTTCTTTCGCGAAGCCCGCATCCAAACCGTAATTTGCGATGCCGTAAATGTCGGGATTGATCGGATGAGGATTGCCCGCCGCGTCTACTGTCAGCACGGGCGTCGTTTGGGCGATGCTGGGCCGCCCTGCCGCAACGGCAAGGATCATTGTCAAGGCAGCATAGCGGGCAAAGTGAAACAAACTTCGGCGCATGAAACCGTCCTAGAGAAGATGACCGTAAGAGAAATTGTGTTCGGAGATGAAATTAGCGACCCGTCGTACTACGGTCAATGGTACGAAAGGTCAGGCGATGGAGACGATGATCTCAGCGCAAGATATCAGGATCTGCCGCGCTCACCGGTGGCTACTTCGCGGGATCTGGCGGACGGGCCTGCCAACATGATTGGTCACGGGGCAGCTGTCGAACCGCGATCTGCAGAAAGCGCACGGCTATCGGTGCCGGCTATGGCCACGCCGGACGTGTTGTGGCAGCCGCGCCGTACGTTGACGGCTTGCTTCTCCGCCCTTTATATTGAGTCATTCACTCTTGTGATGGTGTCGTGGTGTCGCCGTGTTGCTGCGGTGGCTGCCGGTGTGGTTTCGCGGGGCTGCCGCCACAAAGTCGACTTCAACAACGGGGAGCGGATGGCGCGAGAAATACCGAAGGCTTACGAGCCGCAGGAAATTGAAGTGCGCTGGGCGAAGGCCTGGTTCGACGAGAAATTATTTCGCGCGGAGAATTCGGGAACGCCGGACGCGCCGAGCGATCAGCAGCCGCGCTTTTCGATCGCGCTGCCGCCGCCAAACGTTACTGGCTCGATTCACATCGGGCACATGCTGGAGCACACGCAGATTGACATGTTGGTGCGCTGGCATCGCATGTGCGGCGAACGCACTTTGTGGCTGCCGGGCATGGATCACGCCGGGATTGCGACGCAATTCGTCGTGGAAAGAATGCTCGCGAAGGAAGGGATTTATCGCAAGGAGCTGGGGCGCGAGGAATTCGAGCGGCGGGTCTGGAAATGGAAGGCTGAAAGCGGCGGCGTGATCAAGCAGCAGATGATTCGCCTGGGAGCTTCCTGCGATTGGACGCGCGAGAAATTTACCCTGGAACCGGCGCTGTATCGCTCGGTGCTGGAAGCGTTTTTGCGGCTGTATCGCGAAGGGCTGATTTACCGCGGGCGCTACATGGTGAATTGGTGCCCGCGCTGCCAGACGGCGATCAGTGATTTGGAAGTGGTGCACAACGAGCGCGTCGGGAATCTGTGGTTCATTCGCTATCCCGTTGCAGGCCGGCAAGAATCACTCGTGGTGGCGACTACGCGGCCCGAGACGATGCTCGGCGATACGGCTGTAGCAGTGCATCCGGAGGACGAGCGTTACCGGCATCTGGTGGGGAAAACAGTGCTGCTGCCGCTGATGGATCGCGAAATTCCGATCGTCGCGGACGAGTACGTGGACCGCGAGTTCGGTACGGGCGTCGTGAAAATCACGCCGGCGCACGATCCCAACGATTTCGAAGTAGGCAAGCGGCACAACCTGGCGCAGGTTGATGTGATGACCGACGACGCGCACATGAGCGAGGTCGCGGGAAAATATGCGGGCCTCGATCGCTTTGTGGCCAGGGCGCGCGTAATTACGGACCTGGAAGAACTCGGCTTGATGGATCACATTTCCGAGCATACGCATTCGGTGGGGACCTGCGACCGCTGCAAGGCGATTGTGGAGCCGCGCGTTTCGACGCAGTGGTTCATGAAGATGAAGCCGCTGGCCGAAGATGCGCGCAAGGCCGTGACGGGCGCGTTTGGGCCGGGGGCGGAAATTGAAGTGGTCCCGGACAATCAGCGCACGATTCTGCTGCAGTGGTTCGAGAATATTCGCGATTGGTGCATCTCACGCCAGCTGTGGTGGGGGCATCGCATTCCGATATGGCATTGCGCGGATTGCGGTGAGATGGTGCCGGCGACCGATTCGAACGTCGAAATTGTGGATGGCCATGCGCGGGCCTCGGGCGTACCGAGGAAGTGTCCGAAGTGCGGCGCGGCAGGCGGTGGCAAATTGATTCAGGATCCGGATGTACTGGATACCTGGTTCAGCTCCGCGCTGTGGCCGTTTTCAACCTTGGGCTGGCCGGATTCGACAGCGGATTTGCATGCGTTTTATCCGAATAGCCTGTTGATCAGCGGATACGACATTTTATTTTTCTGGGACTCGCGGATGATCATGATGGGGCTGCACCTGACCTCGGGTGCGACCGAAGCTGAACGAATACCTTTCCGCAGGCTGTACTTGCATTCGCTGGTGCGCACCGCGGAAGGCGCGAAGATGTCCAAGACCAAGGGCACAGGCGTGGATCCGCTGAAACTGACTGCGGAGTTCGGCACCGATGCGATGCGCTACATGCTGGCGAGCATGTCCGCGCCAGGGACGGACATCGCCTTGAGCGAGGACCGGATTTTGGGCGCGCGAGCATTCGCGAACAAGATTTGGAACGCGGCGCGATTTTTATTTGTGAATTTGGAGAAGGCGGAGGCTGCGGCGGGATTTACGCTGGAGGAATTGGCGGCGCCGCAGGTGCGTGCTGGGGCGCCGTATGCGGTGAAGGGCGAAGGCGCGTTAGCGCATCGCTGGGTTTTTTCGCGCCTCGCGGCGACGGCGGGAGAAGCCAGCAAGGCGCTGGGTGAATTTCGATTTCACGAAGCTTGTCAAACGATCTATCACTTTTTCTGGGGCGACTTCTGCGATTGGTACATCGAGTGGGTGAAACCGCAGCTTTCTTCCGCGGATCGGGAGATGGCGCGGGCTGCCTGGCGGAATATTTTCGCGGTTTGGGATGCGGCTTTGCGCTTGCTGCATCCAGTAATGCCGTTTTTGACCGAGGAGTTGTGGCATCAGCTGCCGCAGCCGGCGGCAGCGCGCTCCATTGCGCTGGACCGGTTTCCCGCCCGGCGCGAGGATTGGATCGACGCGGGCGCGGACGGAGACATGGCGTTGATCCAGCAAATCATTGCGGCCGCGCGCAACATCCGCGCGGAAATGAAGGTGGACCCGAAGAAGAAAGTAGCGGCGGATTTCTCTACGAAGGACCAGGCAGTTCGGCAGCTAGTGCATTCAAGCCTCGAGCCGTTGCTGCGTTTGGCGAATCTCTCGGCGTTGCAGATTTCAGCCGGGCATCTGGATGCAACAGGGGCGGCGGTCCGTTCGACGGCGCAATTCGATTTGCGAATTGGATATGACGACGCCGTGGACAAGCAGGTGGAGAGCGCACGCTTGCAGAAGGAAATCGAGCGCCTGGCCAAGGATATTGAGTCCAAGAAGGCGCGGCTGGCGGATGAAACTTTCTTGCGTAAGGCTCCGGCGAAAATCGTGCAGGATTTGAAAGCGACGCTGGCAGCGCGAGGGATCGAACATCAGAAACTGCTCGATCGCCTTTCACAGCTTCAGCAATCGTAGACGCAGAACAATTCCTATGGCTTCTAAACGGATGGCTAATTTGCCGGGGACGACCGACCGGCGGCTGGACGCGCTGCTGACCTTGCTGGTCGAGAACTCGACGATTGTGATCAGCGGAGCGAAGATCGCCAAAGAAATTGGCGTGACGCGGCAACAAGTCTGGCGCTGGATCGAGAAATTGCGCGAACTCGGCGTGCGCGTGAAGGGACATGCGGCGACGGGATATCACATCGAGCGGGCGCCGGATATCCTGGCGGCGCAACTCTTGAGCCACAGGCTTTACGGCACACCGTTCGCGCGGCGCATTTATCATTTTTTCAAAATTGATTCGACGAATACGGTGGCGATGCAGCTAGGCGAGCAGGGCGAGCCGCACGGAGCCGTGGTGCTGGCGGAAGAACAGACGGCAGGACGCGGGCGCGCTGGGCGGAAATGGATTTCGGAGAAATCCGCGGGTATTCACTGCACGGTGTTGTTGCGCCCGCAGATTCCTCCTGCCCATGCGCCGTTGCTGACGCTGGTGGCCGGCCTCGCAGCGCGCGACGCGGCGGCCGAAGAACTTGACGCTGCGCCGGACATTCGTTGGCCAAACGATTTGCTGGTGCGCGGGCGAAAATTTTCGGGAATTCTGACCGAGATGCACGCCGAGCCTGACCGCATGCATCACGCGGTGGTCGGCATCGGGATGAACGTGAACCAGACTAAAATGCCGCCGGGCCTCGAAGAGATCGCAACTTCGCTGCGCATGGAAACAGGAAAAATTCATTCGCGGCTGGAAGTGCTGATACGGTTGCTACGCCACCTGGACCGCTACTACAATCAATTCCTCAGCGAAGGCGCGACGCCGATTCTGCGGCGCTTTGCGGAAGTGTCCAGTTATTTCCAGGGGAAACGCGTGCGCATCACAACGGCGCGGGAAACCTTCACAGGAAGCACGGCGGGCCTGGAGCCGAGCGGCGTCTTGCGCGTGCTGCGCGACCACGGCGCCGGAATCGAGCTGGTACTATCGGGCGACGTGGCGGAGGCCGATTGATGTTGCTGACGCTGGACGTGGGGAACACGAATACGGTGCTGGGAGTTTTTCGCGGCAAGGAATTGGTTGCGAATTGGCGGCTGACGACGGCGCGCGACCAGACCGAGGATGAGTACGGAATTCTGACGCGCGATTTGTTTACTTTGGCCGCGCTGGAGCCCCGCGAAATTGGCGGAGTCATTATCAGTTCGGTGGTACCACAGCTGAATTCGCGCCTGGCGGGGATGGCGGAGAGATATTTCAGCAAAACGGCGCTGTTTGTCGAGCCGGGCATCAAGACGGGTATGCCGGTGCATTACGACAATCCTCAGGAGGTGGGCGCGGACCGCATTGTCAATAGCGTGGCGGCGTTTGAGAAATATGGCGGGCCGTGCATCATCGTGGATTTCGGAACGGCGATAAATTTTGATGCGGTGTCGGCGCGCGGTGAATATATGGGCGGAGTGCTGGCGCCTGGGATTGGCATTTCGGCGGACGCACTTTTTGCCCGGGCGGCTCGGTTGTTTCGCGTTGAGATCAAGGATCCGGGGAAAATTATCGGGACGAATACGGCGGCTTCGATGCAGGCGGGACTTTTTTATGGCTACACCGATTTGGTGGATGGGATTCTGGAGCGAATGAAAAAGGTGATGGGGGAGAAGACGAAAGTGGTGGCGACCGGGGGCCAAGCGGCGTTGATTGGCGGAGCTTCGCGGCATATTGAGACGGTGGATGAATTTTTGACTTTGGAGGGATTGCGCATTATCTGGGATCGGAATCTAGAAGGCGCGCAGAAGAAAACACCCGCGGCGCGGCGAACCTAGACCTTTGCAACATTCTTTAAAGCGACAGCGAGAGGAATCTTGGCGGCCGCCGCGGAATCGGCATCCACAGTATCTTGGTTCTGCCCTCACTCATGGAATCGTTTAACTACTTTAATTATTTCACGGAGATCGAGGAGTATTTTTGGCGGAAGCGAGGCGCGCATCTGCTGGTTTCGCCATTGGATTGGGCGATTTTGGAAACCTGGCAGAAGGCAGGGATTCCGATTGGCGCCGTGCGCAAGGGGATTGATCGCGCGTTTGAGAGTTGGGCGCGTTCGCGGCGGGCGGCGGGCGGGCGACAGCTGAAAAGTCTAGCCTACTGCGTGGACGCGGTGCTGGATGCGGCGACCGAAGCGGCCGAGGCGGCAGCAGGCGCGGGACCGGAAGTGAAATCGTCGCGCGCCGGGACCGAGCCGTTTTCGCGGGAGGAGTTGCGGAAATATCTGCAGCGGAACGCGGCGCGTTTGCGGGCGGCTGCCGGCAAATTGCGCTCGGGCGCGGGCGCGGCGGCCTTGGCGATTCGGTTCGATGAAACTGCGCAGAAGCTGGATGACGCAGCGCCCTTACTGGATGCGCCGGGAGCACTTGATCTGGAGGATTTTGAGCGGCGCATGACGGTGTTGGAGGAGAAATTGGCAGCCGCGCTCGCTGCGGATGCGAACGACGAGGCGCTGCTCGCGATCCGGCGGGAAATGGACCGGTCGCTCGCGCCTTACCGGCGTAAGATGTCTGCGGAGCAATTGGCGCAGCTCGAGAGGCAATACACGCAGAAACGTTTGTTCGAGTATTTTGAAGTGCCGCGGCTGAGTCTATTTTATTTGACGTAATAAGTTTTGCGCCACTACGGTTTCTCGTCCTCTGCGCCTACGGCGAAACAATCAAGAGGTGATCTCGATTGGACATTACGATTGAAAAACTGATTTATGGCGGCGAGGGGTTGGCTCATCACGAAGGGTCCACGGTTTTTGTACCGTTTGTGCTGCCGGCGGAGCGGGTGGCTGTGGAGGCCATCGAGCAGAAGAGGAAATTTGTGCGCGGGCGGGTGGAAGGGATTTTGCAGGCGGCGCCGGAACGCGTCGAGGCGCGCTGCCCGCATTTCGGAATTTGCGGCGGCTGCGATTACCAGCACATTCCTTACGAAGCGCAGCTGAAATTCAAAGCTGAGATTTTACGCGAAACTTTGCGGCGGATTGGCAAGATTGACTGGGAGGGGGAGATCACGGCCCACGGATCGCCTCCCTGGGCTTATCGAAATCGCGCGCAGTGGAAAGTGCGTCCGCTGGAAAATTCGGTCGAGGAGCCAACGCCAGAGACTGGCGCGGACGGCGGGACCAAGTTGGGCATCGGATATTTTCGCGCGAATTCGACGGCGCTGTGCGCGGTGGAAGATTGCTCGATTATTTCGCCTCTGCTGCTGAAGACGCTTCTTTCTTTGCGCACGGCCCTGGCGGCGGGAGTTTTGCCGCGCGGATTGCGGGAAATGGAGGCGTTTGTGGACGCGGCAGACGCGAAGCTGCTGCTGACTGCGACCTTCGCCGGATTTCCTTCTCGGGCCGCAGAGCATGCCGAGACTTTTCGACGCATCGTGCCGGAGATTGCGAGTTTGCTATTGCACGATCCCAGCCGCGATCGCATGGAATTGTACGGGCCGGGATATTTGGAATACGCGGCGGGAGAAATGTCCTATCGCGTGGGACATTTTTCATTTTTTCAGGTGAACCGGTTTTTGGTGGAGGAACTGGCGCGGGAAGTCGTCGCACGCGAAGAGGGCGGGCGGCTGGCGATCGATCTTTTCGCGGGCGTGGGATTATTTTCGATTCCGCTGGCGAAGCGCTTTGCGCGCGTGTTGGCGGTGGAATCGAATCCGGCCGCCGCGCGGGACCTGGAAACAAACATGCGCGGACATGGGTCGATCGAAGTGCGTTCGGTGGAGGTGGAGCAGTTTTTGAAGCGTAACAAGGAACGGCCGGAATTGCTGGTACTGGATCCTCCGCGGGCCGGGATGACGCCGGAATCAGTCGAGCGGCTGGGGAAGCTGCGGCCGGAGCGGATTACTTACGTTTCCTGCGAACCGCCCACACTGGCGCGCGATTTGGTGCTGTTTGCGAAGGCGGGATACGACTGCACAGAAGTCCATTTGTTTGATTTGTTTCCTCAGACTTTCCACATGGAAACCGCCGTTCGGCTACGTAAGCGCGGCTGAAGATCGCGCGACTCATGTTTCTTCATCACGCCAGGCTTAGGCTTCGACCGACGGCCGCCGGCCAGTGCCTATTCTTTCATCGCGCCGGCATCTGGCCCGCTTTGTCGCCTTCGCCGCCGTCCCCGGATTCGATCTTGTAGCAGCCGCCTGCTTTTTAAGCGGGCGCGGTTGACGTGCTTCTCGCCTCACCTCCGCGAAATTGCACGCGCCAGCAGCGGCGAACAGCCAAGCAATTTCCTTGGCACGGATTTGCGGATGAAACGCGCAGACGGCCCCGCTGGAAGTCAACGAGAGCTCGAGCGATTCTAGGTGTTGGAATCGGCGGGGTCGTCGGAATCTTCTAGCGATACGTTGTTGGCGGACTGATATTCGGCGATGATTTTGCGGGCTTCGTCGGCTTGGGACTCGAGGACGAAGATTTCAACGTTGTGGGGACCTTCCGGATTCTCCGGGATCGGAAACGGGTCGGTCGAGACCGAGCCCGGGGACTGGATGCCGGCGCTTTCCAGCAAGCCGCGAATTACCAGCGCTTCGGTGGCGTTTTCAGCGACGTGGGCGATGACGACCTTTTCGTTGGAGTATTCCTCGGGCATGTGGGCTCCTCAAAAACAATGCGACAGTACTATTGTGCGCCTCCAGGTCTTAGGTCCATACTAGTTTTCCGGTAGCCAGGTCAAATATGGACGACCCCTCGGTTCAGCCCACGCAGCAAGAGATTGACGAAGAGAGCCGCCGCATTCGCAGGCTGCGCATCCTGGTGCATATTACGCTGGAAACGATTGCGGGTGGAGATTTGTCGCCCGAGGATGCCGCGCAGATGGTGGCCGAGACGCGGAAGATTGCCTTGGATATGTTTCCCGGAAAAGAGCGCGCGTTTGATTTGATTTACCGGCCGCAATTTCAGCGCGTGATGCATGCGGTTTATCGCTTGCAGTAGAGCCTGCCTGTAGGTACAGAGCCTTCCCAGTCAATTAATAGCCGTAGCGGCGCTGGAGCCACATACGGAGCCAGACTACTGCCAGGGCTGCTATGGTGCCGATGAGGGCTTTGTATTCTCGGTTGCGGCGGTAGAGCTCCCACGAGAATGCTTCGGCGGATTTGGTTTCGTGTGGCTGCATGTAGCCGGTGCCGAAAAAGTCCGGCAGGAAGAGCGGCACCTTCGCGGCGTATTCGTCGAACACGGTTCCGAAGCGGGCGCGCAGGTCTTCTTCTTCATTGCGCATCACCGCGTAATAAAACACCACGAAATAAATTGCAATCAGGCTGCCGGCCCACCAGGAATGGCCGGCAATAGCAAATCCGGCGGCTAGGAACGCGCTGCCGAGATAGAGAGGGTTGCGTGTGCGTGCGTACGGCCCGGAAGTGGCTAGTTCGCGATCTTTGCTCAGGTGACCTGCCGCGATGGCGCGGATGAGGATGCCGAATCCCGCGACGGCTGCGCCCATAGCGATCCAGTGGTGCGTGGGCTTGGCGAGGAGCCAATAGAGAATGGCGATGGGATAGCCGATACGCACACGCCAACGCATCCAGAATTTTCTGGGCGGTGCGGCGACGAGTTCGTTTGAGTTGGTGGTCACGCGCTGCCTCACGAATTCGCGCTGCTGATGAGACGTGCTACAGCGTCGGCGACTTGGTCAACAGTGATCGAAAGCATGGGCGAAGAATAGGACGCGCCGCGGCGATAAGTCGTTTCGCTTTTGCTGGGATTGCGGATGACGATGCTTTGGATTTGGTTGTGGGCGCCGTAGGGGCCGTTGCGCGCCGGATCGGTGGGGCCGTACAGGCCGACGACTGGCCTTCCAAGCGCGGACGCCAGATGCAACGGGCCGGTATCTGCCGAGACGACAAATTTTGCGCGATTTAATAGAGCCATCAACGGGCCGAGGCCGAGCGGAACGGCAACGGGCGCCGGAGTTCCTGCCGCGCTGACCAGTTCTTGCGCCAAGCTTTCTTCTCCAGGACCAAAACTGATTATGGCGCGCCAATGATGTTGCACGCCGAGGCGGTGATGCAGTTCGCCGTAGCGTTCAGGCGGCCAACATTTCGAACGCCAGCCGCCGCCGGGATTGAGCACGTAGAAATCTCCGATATTGTGGCGGGCGAGTTCGTGCGTGACTTGTTTCTCATCTTCCGGCCGCAGGGTCAAAGGAAATCGCGGAGTGGAAGTGCGCGCGCCCGCTGCTTCGGCGAGGGTGAGGTTGTGGTCAACCTTATGTGCTCCGCGAGGATTGATTTTATCGGTGTAAAACAAGGAGGCGAAACCCTCGCGGGCGTAGCTGCTTGCGAAACCGATGCGGCGGGGCGCGCCGGAAGCCAAGACCGGGAGCGCGGATTTGTAGAGGCCTTGAAAATCAATCGCGCAGGTGTAGTGTGCCGCGCGCAATTTAGCGACCGTCGAGACCAGGCCCGCGGCGCTTTTCTTTTCGAGCGAGATTATTTCGCTGAGATCGAGGTTGCCTTCGAGCAGGCGCCGCCATTTCGGTTCGATGAGCCAGTCGATGCGAGCTGCGGGAAATGCATCGCGCAGCGCGGAGGCGGCGGGCAGGGCGTGGATTACGTCGCCGAGCGAACCGAGGCGGACGAGCAGGAAGCGCGCGTCAGGCATTGCCGTCCTGACGCAGGCGCGCGAGTAGATCGCGCGTGGAATGTTGCTTGGGATCGCCGACGATCGCGACGCGGATGCCGAGCAGGGCGGCTAGCTCGCGCTCGGGGACTGTGTCAGCGGTGTAGTCCGTACCTTTGGCGTGGACGTCGGGTTGAAGTTCTTTGAGGAGTGAGTTCACGTCGAGCTCGTCGAAGATTACGACATAGTTTACAGATTGCAATGCTGCGACCAGACTGGCGCGGGCGCGTTCGGTGAGGACGGGGCGGCCGGGGCCTTTCAATTTTCTGGTGCTGGAGTCGGAATTGATCCCGACTACCAGAAGATCGCCTTCGGCGCGAGCGGCTTCAAGGTAACGGACGTGGCCTACGTGGAGGACATCGAAGACGCCGTTGGCGAAAACGATTTTGCGCCTGGCGCGGCGATGTTCGTCGAGGATGCCGGCGAGTCCCTGGCTTGAAACGACTTTTTCGCGAGTGTCCATACGATTTTCAGCGCTGCTGCGCGCGGGTTGTTGCTGTGGCGTCCTGGCGCAGAGCGGCTGTTAGTTCGGCGATCGTGACGGTGGCGGTGCGGCGTTTCATTACTACAATTCCGCCGGCGTAATTTGCCAGGTGCGCTGCTTCCAGATAGGACGCGCCAGAGGCTAAGGCGAGAGTAAAAACAGCGATTACCGTGTCGCCCGCGCCGGTGACATCGACGGGCGCATCGGAGCCGTAGATGGGAATATTGCGCAGGACGCGGCTGCGTTCGAACAGGGACATGCCGTCTTTGCCGCGGGTCACGACGAGGGCTTGGAGATTCAGGTCGCGCAGGGCGCGTTGGCCGAGATCCTCTAGCTTGCGAATGTCGGTGCCTATGCGGGCGTGGTAGGCGGCTTCGACTTCCGGCTCGTTGGGAGTGGCGGCGGTGATTCCGGCGTCGCGAAATTCCAGGAGTCGGTGGCGGGAGTCAAGGGTTAGGAGCTTGGCATTCAGTTTTTTAATTATCGCGGGGGAGGCGGCGCCGAAGTCGTAGTCGGAGACCAGGATGGCGCTGGCACGTTGCGCGATTTCCCGGGCTTTGTTTGCGATGGCGCTTTCTGTGCTCGCGGACAGTCTCGCGCTCGGTTCGCAGTCTACGCGCAGAACTTGTTGTTCGGTGGTGTGGGTCCATCCGGCCAGGTACCGCGTTTTTGTGGCCGTGATCCGATCGCGGGCGCGCAGGATGCCCGAGACGTTGATGCGTTTACGGCGGAAATGGTCGAGGAGTTGGCGGCCGGCGTCGTCATCGCCGACGACGCCGACCGGCAGAACACGGGCGCCGAGATCGGCCAGGTTGAAGACGGCATTGGCTGCGCCGCCTGGATACGATTCGGTGCGGCGGTGGCGAAGGATCAGGACGGGGGCTTCGCGGGAGACGCGGGAAATTTCGCCCGAGACGAATTCGTCGAGGACGAAATCGCCGACGACGCCGATGATTTGGCGGGGGAAGCTGGCGACGAGGTCGAGCAGGCGGGTCAGGTCCACGCTGGCGTCGGATTCGATGTCGGATTTCCCAGGCGCGCCGGACGAGGATGACTTGGCCGGCCTTGGGTGTTTGCGCTGCTTGCGTGCGTTGCTCAACCAAGCTCCTTGATGGCTTCCTGTTTTCCTTTGCGCGCCGCTCGAAACCTATCACAGCGGTGTCTGGTGCGGCAATTGGACGCGCCTTTGCGTTTTTATAATTACATCGGCAGCTTCGGTTGCGTAGCGTCGAGACGCGCAGCAGTCGAGAGTACGGCGAGCCAGAATTCATCGGCGTTGTCTATTTGCATGGAGATGGAGCAGTAGAACGTCCGCAATTTTCCGCAGTCGACTGCGTGCAGATTGTACAGGTCTTTCTCGGTGCAAATCAGGGCGCTGGCACCTGATTCCCGTGCCAGCTGGAGAATTACCTGGTCGTCCTTGTCGGTGTAGCGGTGGTGATCCGGAAAGAATTTGTGGCCGACGATTTGTAGGCCCCAGGTGCGTAGGTCATCCAGGAACGCTGCGGGATTGCCGATGCCGCAGAATGCGAACAGTTTTGGTAGCGCATCCGGAGCGACTGCGCCGCCGAATTGGCCGTCGGTGAAGCTCTGGATGGCGTTGAGTTTTGGACGGGCGTAGAAAATTGGAGCGGTGGAATCGCGACGGATGGCGGATTCGATCGCGGGTGCGTAGGTGCTGCGTGTGATTACGATGATGTCGGCGCGGGCCAAGGCGGAGCGTGGCTCGCGGAGATGTCCGGCGGGCAGGAGGCGGCCGCCGCTGAACGGATTTGTCGCGTCTATCAGGACGATATCCACGTCGCGTGCTAGTTGCAGATGCTGGAAACCATCGTCGAGGACGAACCAGTTCACGCCGCGCTTGGCTAGTTCCCTGCCCTGTTGGTAGCGATTTGCGCCGACGCCGAAGTACACGCGATCGCCGAGACGGGTTTGCAGCAGGCATACTTCGTCGCTGGTTCTGCTGCTGATTCTCGCGCCGGTGTCGGTGGCGGCGGCCTGCGGATTATTTTTCGCTGCGGCTGCGATTTTTTCGCCGTGATAGCCGCGGGTTAGGATGCCCACGTTCTTTCCTTCGCTTAGAAGGCGTTCGGCGATCCAGAGCACCATGGGAGTTTTTCCGGTGCCGCCGGTGGTTAGGTTGCCGACGCTGATGACTGTGCCATCCAGTTCGTGAGATTTCAGGATGCCTCGGCGGTAGGCGCGCGCGCGCAAATGTGCTGCGGCGCCGTAGGGCAGCGTGAACGGCCAGAGAAGTGATTGCTTCAGCGTCATGCGCCGTGCTCCTTGGCGGAGCGGTTGTGCCAAACGGCGGCGATGTGATCGAGCGAGCGTTCGGTGGCGCCGCGATTGCGCTGGGAAATTTCGCGGGCTGCTCGGCCCATGCGTTCGCGCATCGCGTTGTCTTCGATCAGCTGAATCCAGACTTTGCCGAGACCTGGGCCTGTCGACACTTGAACGCCCGCGTGCACGTCGAGAAATTGGTCGGCCATCTCTTTGAAATTTTCCATGAAGGCGCCGAAAACTGGCGGACGCGCGAACCAGGCAGGTTCGAGAATATTGTGTCCGCCGGCGGCAACGAGCGAGCCGCCCACGAAGGCGGCGTCCGCAAGGGAATAGAGGCCGGCCAATTCGCCGATGGAATCAAGGAGGAGGACGTCGGCGGCTTCATCGAGCGTGGAGGTAAAGTCGAGTTCGCTGCGCCGGACAACTTTCCAACCGCCTGCTGCGGGAATGGCAGCCGCGGCGTCGAATTGCGCGGGCTTGCGCGGGGCGAGGATCAGCAGCGTGCGGCGGAATTGGCGTTGCACAAGATCGTATGCGGCGAGGACGGATTCTTCTTCGCCGGCGACTACGCTGCCGGCGACGAGGATTGGCCAGCGTTCTTGTTGGCGGATTTGCTGCTCGAGCCATTGACCGAAACGGGAGATGGCGGGCGGGGCGGCGTCATATTTCAGATTTCCTGTGACCGCGATACGGTCTGGTGCAGCGCCCATGGCCTGGAGGCGCGCGGAATCTTCCGGCGATTGCGCTAAGAAAAGTTCGGCGTCTTGCATGGTGCGCTGGAAAAATGGCCCGACCAGGAATTCCCATTGTTTGAAGCGCGCGAAGGATTTCTCGGAGATGCGGGCGTTAGCGAAGATCACAGGGATATGCGCGCGATGCGCTTCGCGGAGGAAATTAGGCCAGATTTCAGTTTCCATGACGATGACCAGGGAGGGATGGATCGAGCGGAGAGCACGGCGCACCGGAACGACCCAGTCCAGCGGAAAATAGAAGATTCCGTCGGCGGTTTGCAGCCGTTCGCGGGCTAGGCGCTGGCCGGTTTCGGTGGTGGTGGAAACGAAAATTACCGCGGCGGGATATCGGCGTTTGAGTCCGTCGATCAAGGGTTGAGCGGCTAGCACCTCGCCGACTGACACGGCGTGGATCCAGACTGCCCCGCCCTTCCCGGCGCTGGTTGCGGCAACCGATGCGGCTGCGGCACGAGCGGCGATTTCCGGCGGCAAACTTCCGAGGCGTTCGCGCAGAGCGCGGGAAGGTTCGCCGGCACGCCATCCGCGCAGCGCGAAATACGGTGCGAGGAAGAACATGCCGGCCGCGGTGAGGATGCGATAGAAAAAATACATTGCGTGGGTGTCGCGCACAGGAGCCGGGAAAGAGGCTTTGCCGCGTGCGGACCCGGTATTATAGTGGCAGCCGCGAGAAAACGCGCACAACTTCCGGTGGCGCAGAGGCATCGCACAGCAGGATGACGAGAAAATCATTCAGTCTTTTTTCTGTTGCGATCTTATGGCTGTGCGGCGGCCTTGGCGCGCAGAACAATCCGGCCGCACACAAGGGGCAGCAAGCTACGCCGGATCCGGGCGCGGCGCTGGCGCACGACCATCACGATGGCCTGACGGTGACGGCCGACCCCTACACGGACAAAGCGCGCGGCAAGGAAAAATTCGGCAAGGCCAATCCGCTGGACGCAGGAATTCTGCCCGTGGAAATTTTTATGCGCAACGAAACGAACGAGCCGATTCATGTGGACATCAACACCATTCAGTTGGAAGTGCAGTTGCGTAAAGGCAACCGGCAGGAACTTGACTGGCTGCCTCCGGAGGACGTGGCTGGTTTGGTGGCGCATCCTGGCGGAGTAACTCCTTCGAACCGGCCGCGGATTGCAGGGATTCCTTTGCCGAGCGGCGATAAGAAGACGGATAAGCTGGCGGAAATTTTGCGGCCGTTGACGCTGGATGCGGACGTGGTGCCGCCGCTGGGAGCCTTGCACGGATTTTTGTACTTCAATGTGAATTATGAAATGTCGCTGGCGGACACGGCGGTGCTTTATGTGCCGGACGCGTCGGTGATTGCGTCGAAGAAGGCGCTGATGTTCTACGAAGTGCGGTTCGGCAAGGCTGCGCAGGCTCCTGCGAATCCGTCCCCTTAAGCAATTGGCCTCTTGATTCGAATCAGAATCTAGCACGCAGGGGCGCGCTCCGGGCCGTCTCT
>Ga0209420_1000073_pt1 | contig 63730 bp, 57 predicted proteins | sample BlaSpr_A8_OM1_O1_FD_187972 | JGI IMG/M metagenome (GOLD analysis project Ga0209420, IMG submission 187972) | Forest soil microbial communities from Thunder Bay, Ontario, Canada - Black Spruce, Ontario site 2_A8_OM1_O1 (SPAdes) (version 2) | ecosystem: Environmental > Terrestrial > Soil > Boreal... | reverse complement strand
GAATGCTGGGAATCAGCCGCGCCACGCTTTATCGCAAATTGAAGCTTTACAATATTCCGCTGCGCCCAACGCATAAAGACCACGTGCGAATGGCGTCGTAACAGTATGGAACGCGTCTCACCCGACGCGCGCGAGCGGGCTTCAGGCTCCCATCCGCTGCGCCGCGTGAGACGCTTCGTCGCACACTGAGACGGCACGAGACAACAGTTTCACTCTTGCTCCCGCAATAACCTGAAATAGAACCACTTAATATTCTGGTCGCTCATCCATCTTTGGCTGTTCGTGTGCATTCCTATCGCGGGGAGTTTTTCGCTCTTCTTGGTAGCCTACCGCTCTGCTCGCATGAACTTCCCAGAGCAGTGAGATTGCTCGCGAACGACCAGGCCGGAAGGATCGGGGGGACGCGTGTTGAGTGAAGCGGAGTTAGAGGGGATTTCGCAAGAACAGACCTGCGCTGAAAAATTGGCCCAACTTTTTCCCGGAGCTTCGCCCATGCGAATACCCGTGCGAGTGTTAACTCTGGGATCTGGCCGGCAGCGATTGCAGGAGAAAACAGTAATTGAATTCGGTACGGCGAACGAGGTTTTGTTCTCTTCACAGTTGCCTTTGGAATTCGAAGATCGCGTGCAACTGCTGAATTCAGATGGATCGCTGGATGCCTGCGCCACGGTAGTGGCGGTGAGATATCACGACGGACGTAAAGCGGTGGCTGCTAGATTCGTCGGAAGCATCGACAATTGGATCATCAAACCATGACCACAAACACGAATGTTTCAAACTCAAAGAAAAGCGCAACGCCTTCCGATTCTGCATCGCAATGGAGCGAAGCGCGGCTGGCTTATCCGCTGTACGCTGCGCTTGCTACGCAATTCAACTTCGCGCCGCTTCTGCATCCCGCGGGAGAAATGCCGCCGTTGCGGCCCACGCGCGATGTGTTCGACGCGGACCTGAAATGGTTCGACTCCATTGATGAGAACCTTCGTGCGTTCCAAATTCGCCAGCTCCCGCCGGAAATCTTGAATGCCAGCGAGGACGGATTACGGGCGTTTTTGCAAAGGCAGTTGCGGAAGCAGGAAAAGACAGCAGCCGACCGCGACAAGATCGACTTGCTTCTGGTGCAGTATTTCGCATTGTGCGCGCCGGAAGACCTTTACCGCAAGGACATTGGCCTCAGCGACGCCGCGCAGGTGCTGCAACCAGTATTAGGCGAAGTAGATCTGGCACCGTTGGAATGGTGCGCGCCGCTGGATCAGATCCTGGAAAAAATCGCGCAGTGCCAGAGTTTGCGAGACCTGATGGAACATGGCCTGTTGGAACAGGGCCGGCTGGTAAAAGAGTCTGCTGGGCCCTTGTTTTACGATCCGGCGGCGCTAATCACTTTCTGCCGTTTCAATTTTCTGCTTCGCCGAGCTTTTATTCGCCTGTTGCATGCGGACCTGAACGCGGTGCACCACGCGATCGAAGCGCTCGATTCCCTTGGAGTACAAACGGTGGATTGCCGGCGTGCGGGCCTCTCGGCCGCCGAACCGATGGTTCAGTTGCGCTATTCCTGCGAAAACTGGCGCCAACCTTTTCATAAGGACTACACGGCGAATTCGGTGAGGCGCGCCTTCGAGCAATTGCTTGCGTTGCGCGCCGATTTAGAAGAAGCCCTGGGAACCGCGCAGGGCGGTCCAGCTTGCATACACCTTCCTGACGATGCCGCCGAAGCTCCGCTCATACATCACGACGAAGAAGAGCCGGCAATTTCGAGTACACCTGCGCCCGCGGCGGTTCAAGTTTCACCGTCGAACTCTCCGGGACCGAAAAATACCGACGCCAACAGTGCTGCGAACCAGCCTGCCAAGACACCGCCCAGCATTCCGCCGGCAGCGGTTCAAGCTCCCCGTTCTGGAAATGATGGTCCCGCCGCGCCCACGAGCACGGCAGAAATGGAGAAGTGCCTCGAAGGAATTTGGGAACAACTGATTGCCGCTCCGCCTTCGCGCGGACGATCGATGTCCACTGTTGTTTTGCAGGATACGAAAGTGTTGCTCTCGTCGTGGGAAGTAGGCGCTTTCGTGGCCGATGGCGGACAAGAAGCGGAAGACTTGCGGCGCGCCGTGGTAGCACGAGCGTTGCTCGGTCTGGCAATCGATCAACGAAAACGCTCCGGCGATTTGAAACCGCTCGCTTCCGCGCTGGTGCTGGCGCGAACAGAAGTTTCCTATTTCCAGGGACGCGTGGAACAGGCCAAGCGCGCAAAAAATACGGAGGCAGCAGTGAATCTCGGTATCAGCACAAAACGGCTTCTTTCGTTCATCGAGGAAGCCGAAAAGCTTCAGCCCTAAAGCTCAAGACAGATGGGGGACCCCTTGAATCATGCCAGCGTCCTGATTGTTTCGGACGATACGGAATTTGCTCGTTCGATAGCGGCACGTTGGCAAGCTGAGCGCTACGTTCCGGAAGTTACGCTAGTCACCAGCAATGTCTGGCCGGGTTCGACTGCGACCGGATACGACCTGGTAATTGTAGGACCCGTTCGCGACCGAAAAGTTTCTGAAATCCTGGCTACTTTGCATTCGCTGCCAAACGTTACATGCGTTTGTGTTTGCGATGATCAAAAAGACATTGCGTCACTACAGTCCGACTATCCGCATTTGCAAATTATTCCGCGACAGGACGGATGGATCTCAACGCTAATTCTGGTGTCTTCCGAAGCTTTACGCCGGGTGCAAGCGGTGACCCGCGCACAACGCGCAGAACGCCTGGCGATTGAAAGCCAAGCCCAAGCAACATTAGGCCGCTACATGCTCGAAGTGCGGCCGAGCGTAAACAATGCCTTGACCTCGATCCTGGGGAACGCGGATTTGTTGTTGCTGGAACCGGAGCAGGTGACCGGCGAATGTCGCAACCAAATACGCACGGTGCACACCATGGCCTTGCGGTTACACGAGATTATGCAGCGATTCTCATCGCTCGCGGCCGAAATGAGGGCCGGTGAGAAAGAGTCTCAAGCTGATACGGAAACGGTTTCTCATCGTCTGGTATCTGGCTCGTGAGCGAACGGCGAATCGCGGGCAAAGCCCAGCAATGAAAGGCTTTGGCACCATGTTCGCATTGCGAGAATTTCAGGCCAAAGGTGGCTGTTTAGTTGCAATTCTTTCTCGGGGCTCGCGTGTGGAGGCGGAGGCATGTTGAAGAAAATTCTGGTTGTGGACGACTCGCAAGCCGAAATCCGGCTGATGCAAAACATGCTGCAGGAAGGTGGCTTTTCCTCCATCGGAATTTCCGATCCCACAAAGATCGAAGAAGCGATTGACGAAGAGCGTCCTAACGTAATTTTGCTGGATGTGGTGATGCCGAAACGAAATGGCTTTCAGGCCTGTCGCGATTTGAAGAGCCACCAATCGTATGCGCAGATCCCGGTCATCCTGGTGACTTCGAAGACGGCGCCGAGCGATCGCTACTGGGGCGAACAACAGGGCGCCAATGGCTACGTAGCCAAGCCCTTTACGCTGGACGAGCTGCTCAACGAAATCAAGAGGCTTGCTTGATGTCGAGGGAACACGACAACACCACACTGCTGCACGCTGAACTCGGCGGCGGCGAGTTCCTGGAGAACGATTCGTTCTCTGAAGAGCGCTTGCCGGAGCGGCAGTATTGTGTGTTTCGCGCTGGGCGCGAACGTTTTTGTTTTTCTGTGCTCGAGGTAGAGGAAGTGGTGGATTGGCCGATTGTAACGCGCGTGCCCCTGGCACCGGCATTTCTGATGGGAGTTTTCAACTTACGCGGAACCATCGTCCCGCTGGTGGATATCGCGTTTACCGAAGGCCGCAGGCCCGGAATGCTTCCGAAACATGTCGTGGTAGCGGCATTGAAAGGTGATTCACAAAGCGGCGACCTGCGGCTGGGAATTGCCGCTGATGAAGTAATCGGTACGTATTCGGCAACGGAAGAGTCGTTGCTGGATCAGGCGCCTGCGGAAGTGCCGCATTGCCGCGGAATGTTGCGCCACGATGATCGTCTTGCGCTGGTAGTCGATTTGCGGCGCCTCACGGACGTTTTTCCGGTTCCGGTGATTTGATGAACGCATTGATCATTTTTTTAAGGTACGGGAACGGGCTCATTTTGTGGGTTGACCACTGTTTGCGGTCCGTTCTGCGAATTGCGCGGTAGACAAGTTCCTTGGAGGAAGTCATGAAATCTCGTTTGAGTTCCACAATTTGGTTGCTGGTCTTCTGGATCGGCGCCGCACTCTTTGGCGTGCTGGGGATGGCATACTACGCCGGCTCGCACGCAGGCGCGGGGGCCGATGCTACCTCCTTTCCAGGCGGCAGCAACGGCGCGCTGGTCGGCGCAGCGGTACTTGCGATTGTGGCAGCCATTTCGCTCGTCTATGTGTTGAGCAAACGTGTGCTCACGCCGGTTGCAGAGATCGCTACATTCTCGGAACGCCTGGTGGCCGGCGACGTGCGTGCACGGGTGGAGGTCGGCTCGAGCGACGAGTTCGGATTTATCGCCGAGAATTTCAATCGCAGCGCAGCCAAGGTCGCTCACGCGGTGACGAACCAGCAAGCGCAAGATTCGCTCCAGCGCAGCATCACGGATTTGCTCAACACCATCAGCCAAGTGGCGCGAGGCGATCTGAATATCCGTGGCAAGGTGAGCAACGACGCTCTCGGAAACGTTGTGGACTCCGTGAACTTCATGCTCGACAACTTCACCAAGGTTCTCGAACGCGTGCGCAAAGCGGCCGTTGATGTGAGCACCAGCGCGAACCAGATTCTCGAAGCTGCAGACGACATGACCGCGGGCGCAACCCAACAGGACCAGGAAATCACCAATACTTCATCGGCCGTCGAGGAATTGACGGTTTCAATGAAGCAAGTTTCGAACAACGCCGAAGCTAGTGCCGAAGCAGCTCGCCGCGCTCTCGATGCCGCAGAACAGGGCAACCGCGCGGTCCGCGACACGCTGGAGGGTATGCAGCGAATTCGCGCTTCTGTGCAGGCCACCGCAAAGAAGATCAAATCGCTCGGCGATCGTTCGCTGGAAATTTCAGAAATTATTAACGTGATTAACGACATCACAGAGCAGACGAACTTGCTGGCGCTTAACGCAGCCATCGAAGCGGCCCGCGCCGGAGAGGCTGGCCGAGGTTTCGCCGTGGTGGCCGACGAAGTCCGCAAATTGGCAGAGCACTCACGCAGCGCTACGAAAGACATCGCGGCGCTGATCAAGGCCATCCAGGCGGAGACCAACGAAGCCGTCGTGGTGATGGAAGAAGGCACCCGCGAAGTAGAAGTGGGAGCGGGCCTGGCAGATCAAGCGGGAAAAGCGCTGGAGGCTATTTCAAGCGTAGTGCGCCAGTCGGCTGAGTTGGTGCAGGAAATTTCTCTCGCTTCCAAACAGCAGGTGCGCGGCACAGAAGGCGTGGCGAATGCCATGCAGATTATTTCCGGAATCACTCGGCAGACCACGCAGGGCGCGCGACAGACTGCCTCTACTGTAGGCAACATGGTGAAACTCTCCGAACAACTCAACGAGGCGCTCGCTCAATTCCGCTCGCAATCGGGGCGGCCTTCGGAAGCGCCTCTAGCGGAGGAAACGCGACCAGCGACGCCGGTGGGCGCGCACCGTTAGTAGTGCATGGAGGAATTAGAAGAAGCGGGTCCAATAAGCGTGCCGAAAATGATCCAACATTTCAGCGCCGCACAACTCACCGAGACCGAGCTCGGGGAAATGCGCGCGTTAATCGAGCAGCGCTCCGCGATTTTGCTGGATTCTTCGCGCGAACGTTTTTTCTCAGCTCGCATCCGCGAATATCTGGATGCGAAACGTATCGCCAGCGGGACGGAATTGTTGCGCATCGTGCGCGCTTCCGGCAGTGAATATGACGCTTTGCTGGAGCAGTTGCTTACGCAGGAGACTTCTTTCTTCCGCTATCCCGCAGTTTACGAAGCGTTGAAGAAACGAATTCTCCCGGACATTCAGGAAAGGAAGTTTTGGAAGAACCCGCGGACGCTGCGGATATGGAGCGCCGGATGTTCGACAGGCGAAGAACCTTACTCGATCGCGATTACGTTGTCCGATACGTTGAAATTCGCAGAAGCTTGGGAGATTGAAGTTCTGGCCACCGACATCAGCAGCCGCGCGTTGAGCCAGGCGGAACGGGGAGTTTACGCCAAGCGCAGCTTGCAGGATGTTTCCCTCGAGCAGGTGGAAACGTATTTTTCAGAGACGAAACACGGTTATCAGGTGAGGCCGCGCATCCGAAAAATGATTTCATTCGTGCAAATGAATCTTGCCGAGCCGGTTTACTTTGGCAAGTTCGACTGCATTTCTTGCATGAACGTGCTCATGTATTTCTCGGCGCAAAGACGGCTGGCGATTTTGCGGCGCTTTTACGATGCTCTGGAGCCCGGCGGCTATTTCCTGTTGGGACATTCAGAAACGCTTTCGAACGTGGGAATGAATTTTGAATCCATCGTTGCCGGAGACTGCCTAATATACCGCAAGCCCGTTCCCGTTGACCGAGCGCGAACCATGGCTGTCGCGGAGGAACGTCCGTGACCTTGCCTAATCACGAATCCGTGGAAATCTTCCTGCAGGAAGCTTCCGAGCATCTGCAATACTTGCGCGAGTATTCCGGGATGTTGCAGGAACCACAAACCAAGCCTGAGGATCTCGAAAAACTTTACATCGCGGCTCACACGCTCGCGGGGACTTCGGCGAGCTACGGATTCCCGCAGTTTTCGGAAGTGGCGGCAAAAATGGCGCACATTTTTCACTACGCCATGAATGCAACGTTGACTGCGGACATGCACGGACCGCTGACCGAGTTTATCTCCGACGCAATCTCCGTGCTCGAATTCGATTTGCTGCAAATCAGTTCGAGCGGCGCCGAAACGGCTGAGGACATCGCCGCGTTCAAGCAACGTTATTCTTTCGCATTTCCTGTGGCGCCCTCCGAGGCGGCAGCGGCTTCAGAGAACGATTACGGTTCAAGCCCGGAAGGCTCTATTCCAAGGATGGACTACGCTCCACCGGACGTTGCGCCGGCAATATCGTACACCGACAAATTGCCTAAGGACGGCGAAGTTCCCGATGAAGTGCTGGAGTTTTTCATTCCTGAGGCTGAGGAGCATCTGCAGGTGGTCACCGAGTGCCTGCTTATGCTGGAGGCAAATTCAAAGGCGGAAGATATTAACCGCCTGTTCCGCGCCATGCACACGGTGAAAGGTTCCGCGGCTCAAGTCGGCCTGCATCGTCTTTCCGCCGTCGCACATCGCGTGGAAGATTTAATCGGCGAATTACGCGACGGCCATTTGCGGCCGAACGCAGACTTTATCGACATCTGCCTGCAATCGGTAGACGTGCTGAAAAAATTCCTTCAGCGGCAATGGGAGAGCGATGCGGAGATGCGCGGCGCTATCGATCCTCTGCTCGCCAGGATCGAAGAATTGGCGCCTGAAGAAGGAAATCAAGAAACAGCGGAACCCAGCCACGCGGCGGTAGGCTCCGAGGAACAGCGAAAAGAATCTGTCAGCGAACCGGCCGCAAGTGTGGCCTCCTCTGCTGCGCCACAGGTCCTACCGCAAGCGAAGTCGGTGCGTATTTCTCTCGAGCGTCTCGACCGCATGATGAACGCGGTGGGAGAACTCGTTATAAATCGAACGCGCATGCTCGGCCGTTTGTCTGAACTCGGCAAACTCGTCGAAATATTGAATTTTTCAAAGGGCCGGCTCTCGGGAAAAGTTGGAGACTTTCAAGAAAAGCACGAATTCAATCGCATTCGCACGACGTTGATGCCCGGCAGCCAGCCACCGCAAAAGGATACTTTCCGCGGCCATTTTTCAAATATGCCAGCGCTGATGGGGCAGGATTGGGCGGAATTCAGCGACCTGGAAATGGATCGCTATGACGATTTCAATATCTTGTCCCGTTCGTTGACTGAAATATCCGCCGACATCACCGAGGTGCTCGCACAGCTCGAAGGGTTCATGGGCCGCGTGGATTCAGACATCGATGAATTTACAAAATTAGCCCACCACCTGCAGGACGAGATCACCGCAGCGCGCATGGTACCAATCGGCAACTTGTACACGCGCCTCTCCCGCACGGTAAGAGATGCGTCCAAGGCAGCCGGCAAGCCGGTGGAACTTCTGCTCGAAGGCGCCGAAACCGAACTCGACAACAATATTATCCAGCACATTTCTGATCCGCTGATCCACCTGGTACGCAATGCAGTCGCACACGGGCTCGAAAGCCCATCAGCGCGCCGCGAGTCTGGCAAATCTGAAAAAGGCCGCGTGGAGGTGCGCGCGTACCATCGCGGCAACCACATTTTCATCGAAGTCGAAGACGACGGCCGCGGCATCGATTACGAAAATGTTCGTCGGCATGTGATGGAGTCCGGCACCCTTTCGCTACTGGCCGCCGCTGAGCTTAGCGAACGAGAGTTGCGCGAATTCCTTTTCCGCCCGGGATTTACAACGGCTTCTTCCATGACCGAGCTCGCCGGCCGCGGCGTCGGTCTGGATGTGGTGCGCGCGAACGTCCACGCGTTAAACGGTGAAATTGAGGTGCGCTCCGAGCTGGGCCGTGGCGCCTGCTTCACGGTTAAGGTGCCGCTGACGTTAATCATTTCGCAGGCTTTGTTTGTCCGTTGCGGCAGCGCTGTGTTTGCCTTGCCTCTCGCTGTCATAGAAGAGATTCGCCGCCTGAAGCCGGCTGAAATAGAAGACGTGGGAGGAAAACTTCTCACCCGCGTGCGCGACGTGATCACGGAAGTCGTCCGCCTCGATTTGCAGCTGGCTCTCCCGCCGCTCGAGCCGATCAACGGCTATTTTCATATGGTGATTGTGAAAGTTGCCGGGAAGCAGGTTGGCGTAGTCGTCGAAGAAGTGCTCGGCAAAGACGAAATCGTTATCAAGAATCTGGGCCATTATTTGCGCCGTGTGAAGCTCTTCCCTGGCACAACAATTGCGCCGGATGGCAGCTTAATTTTGCTGATTGATTTAAACCGGCTGGTTTCCAACGATACCGCGGAACGTCATGCGTTGCCTTCCTCTTCGCCTGCCGCGCGAGTATTCGCGCCCGGCGCGGAAGCTGTGGCCGCCGGGAACATTCCGGCCGAAGCGGTGGACCCGGTCGGAAGTGATCGGGTTGTGGTCGTCGCCGACGATTCCATCAGCGTCAGAAAATTTGTGGGTCGCATGCTCGAAAAAGCGGGCTATCGCGTGAGACTTGCCTCGGACGGCCTCGAAGCTTCGGAAATCATCGCGGAAGTGGGCTGCCATTTGGTGATCACCGATCTCGAAATGCCGCGGATGAATGGATACGAATTGTTGGCGCATCTCCGGCAGGATCCCATGACGGCGCGGATTCCAGTGCTAGTGGTTACTTCACGCGCTGGTGCAAAACATCGGGACCGCGCCATGAAAGAGGGCGCCTCCGGATTCTTGACCAAACCAGTGCAGGAAGACCAGCTCATTTCAACCGTAGAGAGTCTGGTTGATCCGGTTACGCCGAAAAACCGATCGGCATTGCGAGTGCCGTTGCAGCAGGATTGATATGACGATCCCCACCATGCCGACCGAGAAGAAAATTCGAGTGCTCATCGTGGATGACTCCGCTTTCATGTGCAAAGTGCTTCAGGAGATCATCAACTCCGATCCTCAGCTCGAGGTCGCGGGCCAAGCGCGCGACGGTCGCGACGCTGTCATGCTCGCCGAATCGCTGCGTCCCGACGTAATCACCATGGACATTAATATGCCGCACGTAGACGGCTTGCAAGCTACTGAAATGATCATGTCGCAACATCCGCGCCCTATCGTGATTGTGAGCTCTGAATCGCGCGAAGGTGCATCCGGTACTTTACGTGCGCTCGAGTTGGGAGCGATCGACTTTGTTCCCAAGCCTTCGAGTGGAATTGATTTGGATATGCGAAGCGTGCGTGATGAACTCACTCGCAAACTAAAAATGGCAGCAAAAGTTCGCGTGGTGCGTACTGCGACACGCGTCAAAGCTTCGTCGGCCCCCGCGCCGGTGGCGGCAAACGGAAAATCCCGTGTGAATGCGCCTGCCTCAGCATCACAGAACGCCGCAAAGTTTCCGATCGTAGTTATCGCAGCTTCTACCGGCGGGCCCGCAGCGGTGATGCGCGTGATTGCGACGTTGCCGCGGGATTTTTCGGCGGCGGTGCTTCTGGTGCTGCATATGCCCGCAGCTTTTACCAAGCAATTCACGTTACAGCTTGCCGAGATTTCTAAATTGCCAGTGAAAGAAGCGGAAGCTAACGAGCTGGTGCAGCCCGGCATGATTTATTTGTGTCCCGGTTCACATCATTTGCGCGTGTCACCGACCGGCAAAATCATGCTAGACCCAGGGCTCAGAATTGAAGGTTATCTTCCGTGCGCGAATGCCGCGCTGGAAACGGTGGCCACCTACTCGCGAACGCTAGCCGTCGCAGTTGTGCTGACGGGCATGGGCAACGATGCCGCCAAGGGCGTGAAGTCCGTGAAAGCAAACGGGGGCTACGTGATCGCGCAGGACGAAGCATCTTCGGTGATCTTCGGCATGCCTGCTGAGGCCATCAAAACTGGAGCCGTGGACGAGGTCGTCGACCTCAACGAGATTGGCGCAGCCATTGAAAGACGTGTCGTCAAGTTCGCCAAGCTTATGCCGGTGGGAGCGCAATGAAAATTGCCGCTCAGGACGCAGTGAAAGCGCGAAAGGCCCGCAGGCCGGAAACGGTGATTCTGTTCAACGTATCGAATCAACTTTTTGCCATTGCCGCGGATTCCGTGCAGGAGATTCGCAGCACGGATAGTTTGGGCGCCGCGTTGGAGATTGAGCAGCAGGAAATTCTGAAAGTGCGCCACACCATCGAGCGCGGACACCGGACCTACTATGTGGTCAACGCATGTGCGCATTTCGGGCTGCGGGTAGTGCGTCCCACATTGGTTTTGATGTTGCGGCAAATTCGTGTTGCCGTGCTGGTGGACAAAATTGAGCGCATGGCGGAAATTTCGGGCCTGCATGCTTTGCCGCGCGCGTTCCTCGGCGCAGAACGACAGTGGTATCGAGGTCTCGCTTATCTAGAAGACCAGGTCATCCCGGTAGTGAGCCCGCTCGGCTTTCTAACGTCCCAGGAATTTCAACGATTGGACGGCGCCACAGCAGAAGCCTCACGCCGTGATTTGGAACGGGCGGCACAGATATGAGCGGGGCTGACGCAGAAAACGCACAATCCTATGTACTGCTCCAAATCGGGGAGCGGCGATTTGCTTTACCCGCATCGGAGGTTTCTGAATTGGCGCCGCCGGTTCGGTTGCATCAATTTCCGCATAACTCACCGCTGGTATCGGGGATTATCGTCAGGCGCGGACGGCTTGTTCCGGTGTACGACGTTTGCCCTTTGTTGACCGGCAAAAACTCTCCTACGCACCAATTTTATTTGGTTGCGAGGCGACACTTCGGATCCGCGAGCGAGCCTGCGGCGATTCCGGTGAACGGCGATTCCGAACTCGTGACCGCGGACACTGTGCAAGTTACCAGCCCAGCATACGTTTCAGGCAGATTGATGCACGGCGGCGAGAGCATCGAGGTGTTGGACCTTGATCGGCTGGTGGCTTTCGAATCGCGCGAAAAGAATCAAGTCGATTACGCGGAGCTCAATTCATGAGCGCCCTGGCAAATCTTCCGCGAATCCTGTTGATCGATAGCAACGTATATTTCTCGAAGCGTTTGACGGACGCTTTGCAGCAACAGGGCTTCGAAGTAGTGCTTAGCACCCAGGCTTCCTACGCGCTTACCATGCTTGAATGGAATGCTCCCGCCGCGATTCTCTGCGCCACGAATTTACGCGAAATGGGAGCGCTGGAAATGGCGCCGATTCTGCGAGCGGATGCCAAGACCGCCCATATTCCGCTCATTGCCATCGGGGGCGGTGGAGATCAGGCGCTGCTCGAAGCTTTCCGCGCAGGCTGCGACGATTTCGTCGATCGCCGCCAGTCGCCTTCCGATATTGCCGCGCACGTGCGAAGTTTTCTTTTGAGCCGTCAGGAAGGTTTTCAACCGACACAAATGCTCGCCACTGCGGACACCGATTTGAGCGGCAGCCTTTCGCACCTCGATCTTCCGGGAGTCATTCAGATGCTCGGCCAAGCGCGCCAAACGGGCGCGCTGCACGTCAATGCCTGCGAAACCGACGGAATTATCTTCTTTGAAGCGGGAGAAATTCACCACGCCGAGTGCGGCGCGCTTTTTGGAGATGAAGCTGTAACGGAAATCGTAAAGACTTGCCAGAGCGCTGCGAAAGGCGTCTATAAATTCGTGTACGGAGCAGCGGCCACACAACGAACGGTTCTTCGCTCGGCGACCGATTTGTTGCTCGACGCCATGCGGGAATTCGACGAAGCCAAACATAACGAAGTGGAGAACAAACTCCCATGAGCGAAACAAACAATCCCATAACGGCGCGCGTCCCAACGGTCTATTTCATAGACGATAGCGCGACCATGCGCGAAGTAATCAAAATCGCCTTCCGCAAAGAAAATATTCAGGTCATCACCTGTGCCGATGCCGCTTCGGCAATCGAACAGTTCAACAAAGTTGCTCCAGACGCCGTCATCACCGACGTGATCATGCCGGACAAAGATGGTTACGAAGTTTGCGACTACGTCAAACAACATTATCGGTTCGCGAAAACGCCGGTCATACTCATGTCGGGAGTCGTGAATCAGTCCGTTGCAGAACGCGCAACCGCTGTGAAAGCCGATGAATTGATACGTAAACCGTTTCAGCCGCAAGATCTGGTCACTCGCGTCAAAAGTCTGTTGACTCCAGGCGTTCCCGGCACTACCCGCACAGCCCTGGGTGATGACCAGGATCGAACTGCAGCTCCATCTGCCTCAAGCTTAAACGGCCTGTTCAATCCGGATGCTGCTCGAGGAGCCGCCACCACTCGACCCCAGGTTGCCGGAGCTCTAGCGCAGCCGCGTGCGATTCAGACCTTAGTAGCCGCTCCCGCCGCACCATCGTTTGCGCCGCCATCTCCTGCATTCGCTTCCTCAGGAAGAGCCCCAACTTCTGCCGAGACAGCAGCGTCCCGGCCTCCGGCGCAATCGTCTTGGGAAATGCAGAAATTGCGCAACGAGATTCGCCGCCTTGAACTTTTCGTTAAGAAGCTGCAGGCAGAGCTGGAGGCGGAACATCAGTATTGCGCGGCACTCGAAGCCCATTTCAAAACTCTGCAAGAAGGCGAAGAGTCCCGCTAAATAGCCCGTCAGTCTAATCGTTTGGATTGCAGAAATTCGCGAGCTACTTCGGCAATATCGTGATGCTCGCCGTCCACCTCGTAATTCATCCTTTGCATTTCCGTATCAGATATTTTTCCGGATAACTCTTCGATGGCAGCGTTCATACCAGGAAAGCGATTTAGGGCGTCCGGTCTTACTATGGGCACCGCCTGGTAGGGAGGAAAATAATGTTTATCATCTTCCAGAATAACCAGGTCGCGTGCGGCGATCAGTCCATCCGTGGAATTCCCTGCGACGATGTCCACCTGATCGCTTAGCAAGGCGCGATAGAGCAATCCCAAATCAAGGATTCTCGGCGGGGCATTGAATTGGAGCCCGTACACCTTTGCCAATCCAGGGTAGCCGTCCGGGCGTTCCATGAATTCGTAACCGAAGCCAGCTCGCCATTGGGGCGTATAACGCGCGGCATCGTCAATGGTTTTTAGATTTAATCGGCGCGCATCTTGGCCGCGGACAACAATGGCGAACGTGTTGTTAAAACCGAGCGAGGGCATTACCTCCAAACTGAATCGTTGCCGGTATTCACTTTTCACACGCTGGAAGACCGCCGAAGGGTCACTTTGAATCGGATCATGTAGGATTGCAGTTAAAGCTGTTCCGGTGTATTCCACATAGGTGTCGATGCGCCCCGCGAGCAGGGCCTGCTGGCAAATGTACGAGCCGGCGAGATAGAACCGCCTGATGACTGGCTGATGCAGTTTGTTCTCAAGATGCTGTGCCAGAATTTCGGCGAGGAGCGCTTGTTCGGAGAAGTTCTTTGAGCCGATGACGATATCGTGCCGCTCGATATGGCACGCTGGGAACAGAAGAATCAGGCAGAGTAGGCAGCCACCGAGCCACTTGATCATTGGCGCGCAGGCCGCAGGCGCCGCTCCAACACACTCAATATGAAATCGGCTAGCAGCGCAAGAGCGGCCGCAGGAATCGCGCCCGCCAAAATCAACTGGTTGTTCACCATGGCCAAACCCCGAAAAATAAATTCACCTAGTCCGCCCGCGCCGACGGCCGCTGCAATTGTGGCGATCCCAATGGTCAACACGGTGGCGACGCGTACTCCCGCAAGAATCGTGGGCATCGCGAGGCGTAGTTCGACCTGCCAGAGGATTTGATTGTCAGTCATTCCCATTCCGCGGGCGGCTTGTCGCACCGCCGCATTAATGTTTTCGATGCCCGTGGATGTATTGCGAATAATTGGGAGCAATGCGTACAGCGTCAACGCGACAATCACCAGCCGGTCTGCACGCTCTCCTAACCACGGAACGGGCAAAAGAAATCCAAAGAGTGCCAGGCTCGGAATCGTCTCGGCAATATTGGCTCCGCCAAGAATCGGCTTTGAAAGCCAGGGTTGGCGCGTGACGATGATCCCCAGCGGAACGCCAATGGCCACCGCCAGCAGCATCGACATGTCAACTAACCATATATGCTCAAGCGTTGCCTCCAGAATTTCGCGCTGGTGGCGAGCAAAAAACTCAATGATGTTCATTCGCCCTCTCGGCTTCTTCATACATCCGGAAATTTGTTATGTAGGCCGCTGCCACGGGCTCTTTCGCGGCTAGAAACTCTGGCGGCGAATAAACTCCGATGAGTTTGCCGTCTTCCAGCAGCGCGATGCGCGAGGCCAGCAAAAGAGATTCTCCGACGTCGTGAGTGACCATCACGATTGTTTTTCCAAGTCTTTGCTGCAATTTCTGAAATTCCCTTTGCAAGTCGCCGCGAGTAAGCGGATCCAGCGCGCCAAAAGGCTCGTCCATCAGCAAAATCGGCGGATCGGCCGCCAATGCCCGCGCGATGCCAACCCGCTGGCGCTGGCCACCGGAAAGTTCGTGTGGATGTCGTTTTGCAAATTTATCGAAATCTAAATCTACCAGGTCGAACAGCTCCTTCACACGAGCCTGAGTGCGTTCTGCGGGCCATCGTTCCAGCCGAGGCACCAGCGAAACGTTCTGCTCAATGGTGAAATGCGGAAATAGTCCGACATCTTGTATCACGTAACCGATGTGCCGGCGGAGCGCGATTGCATTCCAACTGGTAGTTTCTTTGTCTTCAACCAGAACCTGCCCGTCGCTTGGATCGAGCATGCGGTTGATCAGTTTGAGGGCCGTAGTTTTTCCGGCTCCGCTGCGTCCCAGTAAGGCCAGCGTTTCTCCGCGACTTACGGTCAAGGTAAGGTTGTGTAAAATGCCTTGCCCATTTAGCAAACGATAGCCGGCGTTGCGGAATTCTATGAGCGGCTCGCGTGCGGCATTTCGATCGGTTTCCGCATTCATATGGCGGTAACGAGCACAGTGTTCTCGCGAGGCTAGCAAGCCCTGCAGCGCGCTGTCAAACGGACGCGCCGTCCGTTCTTCCAGGCGTTCACTTGCGGGCGAGCAGTTTCCGGATTGCGAGCAGCACCTCAATCATCATCTGCTCCGTAAGCTTGCCAGTGAACGTATTTTGTTGGCTCGGATGAAACGAAACAAAAAGGCGCGGCAAACCATTGGGAAGCTCGTAACTGGCGCCGTGACGAAACGGATAGGCCGCAAATCCACTAATTTGACCTTTGCTCTTGAGCACGCCCAAGTAAGTCCGCATCGCGATACTTCCCAACGCGAGTAGGGCGCGAGGCCGTAGCAGCTCGAGCTCGCGTTCAAAGTACGGCAAGCAATTGGTCCGCTCTGACGGCAGCGGTTTGTTGTCAGGAGGCGCGCATCGCACCGCTGCGGCGACGTAAGCATTCTTTAACGTAAGACCGTCGCCTCGCTGCGTGGAAGTCGGTTGATTCGCGAAGCCGGTTTCATAAAGCGCCTTATAGAGGAAGTCGCCCGATCGGTCCCCGGTAAAGACTCGGCCAGTCCGGTTTCCACCGTGAGCCGCTGGCGCCAGACCCAGGATCAGCAATTTTGCGTGTGGGTCGCCAAAACCGGGGACCGGCTTGCCCCAATACTCCCAGCCGAGGAACGCCCGCCGTTTCTCAAAGGCAACTGTCTCACGATAACAGACAAGTCGCGGGCACTTGCGGCAATGAATGATGGTTTGGTTTACTTTGTCCAACCCGTCGATATTTTTATCCATCGACATTTTGTTTGAACCCTACAAACCGTTGCAAGCGTCTATTCTAATTGAGGAACGCGTTTGCAAGTGCTTATGCTTTCTAACTTCCTCCGGCAATGAGGGGATTGCGCAAAGGTTCTGAAACCGTTCTATGAATATCACGCGCGAGAAAATTGTTATTGTCGAGGAAAATGCGGCTAGACGCGAGAATTTGCAGACGATGTTGGACACTTCCGGCTATGACGTGGCGGCATTCGCTACTGCCAGCGAAGCGCTCGAAGCGATCCACAGCGGCGAAGTAACTCTTCTTTTGATTGACGCAGATGCCGGTCAGGCCTCCGAGCTGAGCGGTTCGAAGGCGCGCGATATCATCGCGACAATTCGCGGCTCTGCGGCTACTGAAATGGTCCGCGTGATTCTGCTGGTCGGTTCTTCGGCTGAACAACGTATCGAAGCATTAAATCTCGGGGGGGCCGATGACGCAATTTCGCAACCGTGTGATTCAGGCGAGTTGCTTGCCCGCATCCGCACGCAGGTGCGCGTGTTTTGGGAACAGAAAGAATTGCGCGACGCAGCGAATATTGCCATCGAGGGCCAACAGATTGCCCACACTGCCTTTGAGGCGATCGCTGTAACCGAAAAAATGACCAACGACGCGGTGACGCTCGACCGCAGTCTCAAGGTCGGGTTCGTGGCCATTTTGGCTACGGCGGCGGTAATGGCAGGGATTTATTTCCTCTTTGTGCGCTCCGCACAAAAAGAAACCAAACAAGGAAACGCCATCATCGCGCGTATCGAAGGCGGACTCCTTCGCCAACAAAGTTTAGTTGCCGAGGCGCGCAAGCTGCGCACACAGCAGGACACGGCAGCAGTCGCTGCAACCTCCAAGGACGAGCTTCAAAAACACGCTGCCGATTTGAAATCGAAAATGGCCAACGCTCCCTTCGAGGATGTAACGACGCTCCAGAAGCAGCTAGATGACACTAACGCTCGCCTCGCGCGTATCGAGAAGGAAGGTCAAGGCGCACAAACTCTGATTCCTGCCGACGTGCAGAGTGTTTCCTTGTTGCATGTTTCCGTAGCTTTCCGCGATAAAAATAATGGCCAACGCCTGCGCTACGCGGGACTCAATCAGCAAGGCGAGCCACTACAGGATAGCGACAACAATCCCATCCTCACGTTGGAAGGCCACGGGCCCGAAGTTAAACTCGATGTTTTCGGCACTGGCTTCATCGCCGGGCCTAACGGACGGCTCGTCACGAATCGCCATGTGGCCGAGCCGTGGTGGAAAGATGATGAACTGAAAGCCCTAACCGAGCAGGGCTTCCAGCCCGAAATTTCAACGATTCGCGCTTATTTCCCCGGAGATCCGCGTGCGTTTCACGCGGAGATTCAGGAGATTTCCAAGGAAACCGATCTCGCCACCATTCGCGTGGATATGCAGGACCTGAAGCGTTCCGTTCTCATCGTCGATTGGGGACAAGGTGCCGCCATCACGGGCGAACCTATCATTTTGATGGGCTATGCCACCGGGCTCGCCGCGATTCTGGCGCGCGCCGATGAAGATACTGCCCAACAAATTCTCTCTCACAGTGGTGCGGATGTTTCGCAAGTTTTAGACGAGCTGGCGCGCCGCAATTTGATTCGCCCTCTTATTACACAAGGACACATTGGCGACATCCTTCCCGACAAAATTGTTTTCGACGCGCAAACTACTTCCGGCGGCTCCGGTGGGCCGCTTTTCAATCGGCAGGGGAAAGTAATCGGCGTCACCTACGCGGTGCTAAAAGGTTTTGGAGGCTCGAATTTTGGCATTCCAATAAAGTTCACGAAACCCTTACTCGAAGGCCAGCCCCCGGCGCCTTGACGCCCTAGTTTTCCATCGCGCTCGAAACCCTATAAATTGACATCTGTATGCCGCACATCTAGCATATTCATAGCGATTCTCCCTTCGGGGCTCACCGGAAGGTGTATTCAGCCTCATCCAGTTAGCGTGAATTCGTCGATGGAAATTAGCGCACGCCCTAAAAACATTTTGGAACGCGTTGTGGAAGCGCGCCGAGAGTCGGTCGCGCATCGCAAACGTGTCCTTCCAGAAGTCGCATTGAAGATTGCAGTGGATAAAAAAGTCGCGCCTCCACGTGATTTTGCATCCGCGCTTTCCGCTCCGGGCATTCGCGTAATTGCTGAGCTCAAGAAGGCTTCGCCTTCGCGCGGTTTGATTCGTGCGGAATTTGCTCCCGCCACGCTTGGTGCAAGTCTCGAACAGGCGGGTGCGGCGGCTCTTTCCGTCCTCACGGAGGAAGATTTCTTTTCTGGTTCGTTGGCGGATCTGAAAGAAGCCAGCCGTGTGACTAAGATTCCGATCTTGCGAAAAGATTTTATCATCGATCCGTGGCAAGTATGGGAAGCGCGCGCAGCTGGCGCCGACTCCTTTCTTCTGATTGCCGCCGTATTGGAAGAAGGAATTCTTGGCGATCTTCTTGCACTCGGGCGTTCCCTGAAGATGGAGCCTTTGGTCGAAGTGCATTCGCGCCAGGAACTGGACCGCGTTTTAAGTGCCGGCGCGCAGATAATCGGTGTCAACAATCGTGATCTACAGGATTTCTCCGTGCATCTGAAGACATCCCTCGATCTCATCCGCGCGATCCCGGAAGACTGTATCGCCGTAAGCGAGTCCGGCTTAAGCACACGCCAGGATATTGCACGCCTGCGAGATGTCGGATTTGATGCCTTCCTGATCGGAGAGCACCTGATGCAACAGGATGATCCCGCGCAAACGCTAATTGATTTGATCGGCTCGCGTGACGCGGATAATTTGGCCGGATAAGCGCCCTGACTCATGGTAAAAGTGAAAATATGCGGCATCACAAATCTGAAGGACGCTCGCCAGGCGCTAGAAGCGGGAGCAGCTTTCATCGGATTTAACTTTTACGAACGTAGCCCGCGCTACATAACTCCTAGCGCAGCTAAACGAATCATGCAGAGCTTGCCGAAGAAAGCTAAAGCCGTAGGAGTTTTTGTGAACGAAAAGGAAGACAAAATGTTGGCGATCGTTCGTCAAATTGGCCTAAGCCATGTTCAGTTGCATGGTGAAGAATCTCCGGAAACTGTCGCGCGGCTTCAACGAACAATACCCGTTATCAAAGCGGTCCGCGTCCGCAAGTCATTTTCTACGTCTGAACTCAGTCGCTACAAGAACGCCAGCGCATTTTTGCTCGATGGTTTCGATGGTCGCCGGCGAGGCGGCAGCGGCAAATCCTTTCGCTGGGACATCGCGCGCCACGCTAAACGCGCCGGACACATTTTTCTAGCCGGCGGGCTAACTCCGGACAACCTTGGCGAAGCCATACGCTCTGCCAGGCCCTACGCCGTCGATGTTTGTAGCGGCGTCGAAGCAAAGCCGGGCAAGAAAGATCCAGCGGCAGTAATCGATTTTATTCGGGCCGCGCGCGCAGCGCAGAAAACCATATGACCAGCGCAGCACCACAAGCAATGCCCGATGTACACGGGCGTTACGGACCCTACGGAGGACGCTACGTTCCGGAAACCCTAGTCGCTCCGCTCGAAGAACTCGAGCGAGCATATTCCGAAGCGCGCACTGACTCGAATTTCCAAAAAGAACTCGGCGATCTGCTCCGTAATTTCGCCGGAAGACCGACGCCGCTGCAATTTGCGTCCCGCCTTACCGAAAAGCTCGCCGGTCCTCGCATCTACCTAAAACGCGAAGATCTTCTCCACACCGGCGCGCACAAAATAAATAACGCTCTGGGCCAAGGCCTTCTCGCCGTGCGCATGGGAAAAAGGCGCATCATCGCCGAAACCGGCGCAGGCCAACATGGCGTCGCAACCGCAACCGTGGCCGCCCGTCTCGGCCTAACTTGCACTATTTATATGGGCACCGAGGATATGCAGCGCCAGCGACTTAACGTTTTTCGCATGCGATTGCTCGGGGCCGAAGTTTCCGGCGTCGATTCTGGCAGTCGCACGCTGAAAGATGCAATCAACGAAGCCATGCGCGATTGGGTCACTAACATCCGCACTTCGCACTACCTGCTCGGTTCAGTTCTCGGCGCGCACCCCTATCCGCAAATCGTGCGCGACTTTCAGAAAATTATCGGAGAAGAAGCGCGCGAACAAATCCTACACGCCGAAGGACGCCTTCCCGATCATCTGATCGCCTGCGTTGGGGGCGGATCAAATGCCATCGGCCTTTTCCACGCGTTTCTTGGTGACGCCAAGGTAAAAATGCTCGGCGTGGAAGCGGGCGGACGCGGCAAGTCGCTCGGAGAACATGCCGCGCGTCTCGCTGCAGTGGAAGGATTTGAGGGCGCTCGTCCCGGTGTTCTCCAGGGCACGTACACTTATCTGTTGCAGAATGGCGACGGACAAGTCGCCACAACTCATTCGGTATCCGCCGGTCTCGATTATCCGGCTGTGGGACCTGAGCATGCCTGGCTGGCTGAACAGCATCGCGCCGAGTATACCGCAGCCAGCGACGAAGACGCAGTAGCGGCTGCGCGCACATTGGCAGGCATCGAAGGAATTATTCCGGCTCTAGAATCCGCACATGCTTTGGCGGAACTCATTCGTCGCGCTCCTAGAATGAGAAAAGATGAAATCGTAATTCTGAATCTTTCCGGTCGCGGCGATAAAGATGTGGAGATCCTGTCGCGCTATGTCTAATCTTTCTGCGTCAAAACTATCTAATCCCGGCCAGGGAGCCGAAGGAACTTCGCCCACGAAGCGCAAGGGCAGGATCCAACGAAAATTTCGCGCTCTTGCAGAGGCCTGTGAACTCGGACTAATAGCCTACGTCACAGCTGGAGATCCTTCGCTCGACGCCAGCGCCCGAATCGTCCTTGCCGCTGCGGAAGCGGGCGCCGACATCATCGAACTGGGCGTCCCGTTCAGCGACCCAGTAGCTGACGGTCCGGTGATTCAACGAGCCAGCGAACGCGCCTTGCGCAACGGAGCAACCCTCGCCGGCATACTCGAGCTCGTTCGCGACTTGCGTGCACACACCGACGTCCCGCTCGTCCTGTTCAGCTATTTCAATCCCATTCTACAAATGGGCCTGAAGAAATTTGCCGAATCTGCCGCCGAAGCTGGCGCGGACGGAGTTCTAGCCACGGATCTTACGCCCGAGGAAGCGGACGAATACCGCGCCACCATGCAAACTCGCGGTCTCGACACAATTTTCCTTGCTGCTCCCACTTCCACCGACCAGCGTCTCGAGCGTATAGCAAACGCATGCAGCGGGTTCCTGTATCTTGTTTCGCGGACTGGCGTGACCGGCGCGCGCGAGGCTTTGCCTGAAGGCTTGCCTGCTCTGGTGAGACGCATTCGACACCTCACCACCTTGCCGATTGCCGTTGGCTTCGGCATTTCTTTGCCTAGCCACGTAAGCGTGCTCGGAGGCATTGCCGACGCAGTGGTGGTTGGTTCCGCGCTGATGGCCGAAGTGGAAAGCGCGGCTTCGGTCGGCGCGGCAGTGGCAGCCGTCGCCGCCCGTGTTCGCACTTTGAAATCAGCAGCTCGCGCAGGACTCAGTCAGCGATCCAGCAGCCTTAACGTTCCTACGGGCGAATGACTTTCAAGAATTCCCACCTATTTTGCAGTAAACTTCTCTGCCGATGTTCCCTGTAAAATGTCTTTAAGGAGACCGCATGGATAAGCGTGTTGCCAGCGCTGACGCCGCCATCGCTCGGATTCAGGACGGAGCCACGATTCTTCTGGGCGGCTTTGGGCTTTGCGGCATTCCTGAAAATCTAATTGCCGCGTTGCGAAAAAAAGGCACAAAAGATCTCACTCTCGTGTCCAATAACGCTGGGATCGACGATTTCGGCATCGGTCTTTTGCTGCAAAGCAAGCAGGTAAGAAAAATGATCGCCAGTTACGTCGGTGAAAATAAGACTTTCGAGCAACTCGCCATGAGCAGGGAAATCGAAGTGGAATTGAATCCTCAGGGCACACTCGCAGAGCGCATCCGTTGCGGAGGCGCGGGCATCCCGGCATTTTTCACGCCCACTGGGTACGGCACGATGGCCGCGGAAGGAAAAGAAGTGCGAGATTTCAATGGCCGCCCGCACATTCTGGTGCCCTCCCTGCGCGGTGATTTTGCTTTCATCAAAGCGTACAAAGGAGATCGCTGGGGAAATCTCGTTTTTCGCAAGACCGCCCGAAATTACAACGCCATAATGGCCACCGCCGCGAACTACACCATCGCCGAAGTGGAAGAAATCGTCGAGCTGGGAAAACTGGATCCCGATTGCATTCACACGCCTGGAATTTTTGTGGATGCGATTTTTAAGGGGTCCGATTACGTTAAGCGAATTGAGCGCCGTACCGTCCGCAAACGCTAGGAGACAACATGCCAGCAGAAATTGACAAGCGCGAAATCATCGCTCGTCGCGTAGCCCTCGAACTTCACGATGGCTATTACGTGAATCTCGGTATCGGCTTGCCCACGTTGATTCCGAACTTTCTGCCGCCCGGTGTGGAAGTGATTCTCCAATCGGAAAATGGAATGCTCGGCATCGGCCCTTATCCTTACGAAGGGCAGGAAGATCCCGACTTGATCAACGCGGGCAAAGAAACCATCACCGAAATTCCCGGCTGCTGTTACTTCTCCAGCGCGGAATCTTTCGGAATGATACGCGGTGGGCGAGTTGATGTAACAGTTCTTGGCGCGTTGCAAGTGGACGAAAAGGGCAATCTCGCCAACTGGGCAATTCCGGGGAAAATGCTGAAGGGCATGGGCGGCGCCATGGATCTCGTCGCGGGGGCCAAGCGCGTAATTATCGCCATGGAGCACACCACAAAGGATGGCGAAGCCAAAATTGTAAACAGTTGCACTCTCCCACTTACTGGCGTCGGCGTCGTGAATCTAATCGTTACCGAACTCGCCGTGATTGAAATCACTCCGCAAGGTCTTGTTTTGCGTGAGCTTGCTCCGGGAGTTTCGCCGGAAGTTGTTCAAGAAGCTACCGAACCGTCTCTGCGGCTCGGGTCCGAGCTGAAAGTGATGGCCAGCGAACCGCTGCGCCGCCCAAGATAACTCTTGCGCGTCGCTTGCAAGCCGCCGGCGCCGCAGGTTGGGATAACATAATGGGACGGGGAAATCCAGGAGAGGCAATGGAACCGCATTCAATCGTGGTTATCAGTCTGCAAAATCCCAAGGAAAAGCTGTGGGGCGAACTCCTTGACGTCACCAATGCGGGTGTAACCGTGCGCGGCATCGATCTCAGTTCCTTTGACGATTTCGTCAGCCAGGTTTTGCATCCCGATGGTGACCGCATGGGTTTGCCAACGTTGTTTTTCCCCATGCTGCGAATCGAGCGCATTGCGTTGGATGAACCTCGAGGATCCATCCCTTCGCTTGCGGAAATGTTTCAAAAAAAAACGGGCCGCTCGCTGGCGAATTACTTGGAGCAATTCGCCTGAACGCAAGTATTTTCTTTCCGTAGCCGGACAACTTCATGAACAGCCGAATACTCACGGTTCCCAACCAGCTCACGTTCCTGCGCCTGGCCTTTCTGCCAGTCTTTATCATCACTATTCATTACGAAAGATACGGATGGGCCATGGTGATTCTTATAGTCGCCGGTCTCACCGATGGATTGGATGGTCTGCTCGCGCGCGGCTTGAATCAAAAAACTCCGCTGGGTGCCTATCTGGATCCTATCGCCGATAAGCTGCTCGTTTCTTCTTCTTACATCGTGTTGGCTTTCCATCAGAAAATCGCCTGGTGGCTTGCGATCCTAGTAATCGGTAGGGATGTGTCTCTTCTGGTTGCCAGCGCGGTAGTTCTAATCACCGTCGGCTATATTTCGCTGCCGCCTAGCATTTATGGCAAAGCGACCACGTTTTTCGAGCTTCTGCTTATATTTTTGGTTTTGCTGTTGGCCATTCGGAATAACCATGCTCTTGAAATCGTGCGGGAAGTTTGCAGTTATTGCGTAGCGGTTTTCGTATGTATTTCAGGACTGCATTACAGCATCGTGGTGTCGCGCCGCCTTCACGCGGGAAGCTGAAGCCCGGCTGGTTCTCCATTCATTTTTCACTGCCCACGGGGCAAGTGGAAGACCACCGCTCCCAAACTCGCCGCCACGATAATTGCTGTCGTCCATCCCAGCAGATCTGCGCGAGTACGCTCTTGCTGCGACATTGGCGGCCGGTCATCCATAATCTTTCCTAGCGCAAATCCGCTGAGAAATCCTCCGAGATGCGCAAAATTGTCGATGCCCCTAAAAACAAACCCCATGATCGCGATATAGATTAGCCATTTGATGAGTTGACTTCGCAGCATTTGCATCGCAGCGTTTCGCCGATTCGTGGTAAGCGCGAGAAGCAACCCAATCAATCCCAGTAGCGCCGCCGACCCACCCACGCTGAAGCTTCCAACTAGCCCGCTGAGTATGTAGCCTCCCATTCCGGTCGCTACGTAAATGAAAAAATAGCGCGCGGAACCATAGAGCTCCTCGATCTGGTGCCCAATGTCCATCAATACCCACATATTGAAGGCCAGGTGCATCAGGCTCGCGTGAAGAAACGTCGGCATTACAAACCGCCACGGCTGCTGCAAGTCGCCCGGCCAAGGCAGCGACGCGCCCAGCTCCCACAAGACGCGGCCAGCAATTCCCCCAAAATTGAAAATGCCAGACAACCCGCCGCCGGGCGCTTGAAATCCGCTGCCCCGAATCGTCGCTACAAGGCTCGCGGCATATAACAGGCAGCTCAAGCTCAGGATCCCGTACGTAACCGGCGAAGTGGTCGGGAATAGACGGCTGAGCGAGCGGCTGGCAGCGGCCATCCCAAAATTCATGCTCGCGCCGCATTGATGGCATTTCGCAGCGCTCGCTCCAACCAGCGTGCCGCACGATGGACACAACTTTGGACGCGGAGCTTCCCGTTCGCCGCCGAAAAGGCCGCTAAATTGTTCGCGCATTCGATCGAGTTTGTAACGCAGTCGCGGAGAAAGAGCCAATAGCCGTCCTTGCGAGAATGTGGTTGCGTTCCTATAATACCTAAGATGCGTCCAAACCAGTGAATCGGGAAACTGCGTGAGGGCCACCCGTCTTTCTACAGAAGTTCACTCGCTGCCAAACAACAGTTTTTGCTCCTCGCCCGCCCGAGAATCTCTGGTACTGACAATTCTGGCGATTCTGCTGGTGACTCAATTAGGCGGATGCGCGCATCATCACGTTTCCAGTCAGCCCCCGGCGCAACCCCCCTCATCCGCATCGCAGCCGCGCTCATCAAGGCCGTCTGGCACACCCCCGGCAGCAGAACGGCAACCCGCGGTGCCCGGAGAATATGTCGAAGAAGGCGTAGCTTCCTGGTACGGCGTACCCTTCAACGGCCGTCGCACTTCCAATGGCGAGATTTATGACATGCACGAATTCACTGCCGCGCATCGTACGCTGCCGTTTGGCGTCGTAGTCCGCGTCACAAATCTGAATAACGGTAAACAGACCCAGGTTCGCATTAACGATCGCGGACCATTTGTTGCCGACCGCATCATCGACCTTTCGCTTTCCGCGGCCCAGGCAATCGAGATGGTCGGGTCCGGCACGGCACAGGTTCGGCTTGAAATCATTGCCGGGTCGAACCCGACGGCTGGCGTTTTCGCTGTGCAAATCGGGGCCTTCGTTAAGCAAGAAAATGCGCAGCGGCTAAAGGCGGAAATGGAGGCTCGCAGTTTCCCAGTCACGATCGTTCCTTTCGACTCGACAAACGGCCTGCTCTATCGCGTGCGCGTCGGCCGTCTAGCCACCGAACAAGCTGCCAATCAACTCGCTGCACAGTTGCATTCCTCAGATCAGTTCACAACCTTCGTCGTGCGCCTCGACGAATAATTCTCTAGCGCCACAATTATTTGTGTTTCATCTCGTAAACGCCATCCCAATCCACTCCGGGACCCTCCGCCAAGTACTCGTTACACCGGTCTAGAAAAACGCGCGCTGGGCCATCGTTCGGCCATCGTTGCAAGACTTCTTCGAACGCACCTGTGGCCGCGCGCCAATCGCGCGTCTTATATGCTTCGCGGCCACGCCCGAATGCTTCAACCAGTTCCTTACCATCCTTGCTGGCTGCCTGTTCGCTTAGAATCTCGAAAATCGTAACCGGTAAACTTTTTCCTACTACGCGTATGAGATCGATTTCGCGGATGATCATCCGCTCGTCTGAAATATCCCTGCGCGTAGATTCACTGATCAAAATCGTCGTTCCATATACCTTATTAAGTCCTTCCAGGCGTGAGGCCAGGTTTACGTTGTCACCCATGGCCGTATATCCGAAGCGCAATGCCGAACCCATGCTCCCTACGGAGGCGATGCCGGTGTTGATTCCGATGCCAATCTCCATGGCCGGCAAACCTTCCGCCACCCATTTCTTTTGCAACTCTGCGAGCCGCGCGATCATGGCTAGAGCAGCTCGGCAGCAGCGTTCGCCATGTTTCGGCTCCGTGTAGGGAGCACCCCAAATCGCCATCACCGCATCGCCGATATACTTATCGAGTGTTCCTTGATACTTGAAAATAATACGCGTCATTTCCGTAAGGTAGTTGTTCAGCAATCGGGCCAAATCCTGGGCATCTAGCGATTCTGAAATGGAAGTAAAGCCGCGCACATCGCTGAAAAGCACGGTGATTTCTGTCTTGCGCGGTGTCACCGAACCCGGATCGTTCAAGACGCGCCGAATTACTTCCGGGCTTACATATTGTTGAAACGCGCCGCGCACCTTGCGCTTTTCCTGCTCTTCAATCAATACTCGGTAAAGCGCCACCAGGCTCACATTCGGCACCAGTGTAAATAGCGACGGCATGATGAAGTTAAGCCACCAACCATGCAGAAATGCCCAGTAAACAACGGCCGTGAACGGAATTAGAAGCGCCAGCCCAAATGCCATCCAACGCGGTTGGACAATGGCCAGCCACAACCCAAGCGGAATCCCAAACAGAAATATAAACCCCACATCGGTGAGGACTTGCGGCGCGCCGCGGGTCAGGAATTTCAGGTTCAAAATGTTGTCAATCAGATTTGCATGAATTTCCACTCCCGGAAAATCGATGCCGCCAAAAGGCGTCGCTCGCAAATCCGCAATCCCAGTTGCCGAAGCGCCCACCAAAACGATCTTGTCCTTGAAAGTTCCGGGAGCGAACTTCTTTTCTGCAGCATCGGCAAACGAAATATACGGATACGTGCGGGTAGGCCCGTGATAATTAACCATCATCCGGCTCACGTGGTCGGGATGAACGATCAGCTTGGGACCGAATTCGACGCTCGACACTCCTCCATCGCCGTAATTCAAAACCGTTTGTTGGTTTGCAAGACCAAAATAGAGACGTAGAGTCTGCACATCGAGGGAAGGATAAAAGTCCCAATTCGCGCGATCGGCGTCGCGCCCGTAAGGGATCGCCAGTGGCAGTTGCCGGACCACCGTATCGGGATCCACGAACACATTGAAGAAGCCGCAGCCGCCCTTTTCCGACGCGACCGCATCTGTCAACACTTCGGTATTCGCTTCAGCTCCGTGTGGTACTAAGTATTTCGCCTCGTACTGATCTATCAAACGAACCCTACCCGCGTCGCCGACGGCGGAAGGCTCCGCGTGCACCACCGGAAATGGGAACAGTGCAATCAAGTTTGCATAACGATCGAGCGCTTCGTTCGAGACTCCCTGAAGGTCCGTTTTTGTATAAAGAAAATAATTTCCTAACACGACGCTGCCAAACCGATGTATCGCATCGGCAAGCTGCTGGTCGTAGTTGTATTGTTGTTCTTTACGCTCGATTTCCGACTGCACCGCCGCATTTGCCGCCAGGCCTTTTTTCTTCTGTTCCGCGAGGCGCGCTGAAAGGTCTCGCAATGGAGCCGCCGTCTCATCTGCCTGGCTGAACGTAATGTCGAACGCCACCACGCGAGCGCCGTCCTCGCGCAACGCATCCACCAAATGCGCGAAATAAATTCGCGGGAACGGCCAGTGCCCCAGCGCCTCCTGGGATTGCTGGTCGATATCGACGATGATGATGCGTGGGTCCGGCTCGATGCGCCCGCGATACTGAAAACGCAAATCCAAGCTGCTCAGCTCCAGCCGCGTAATAAAATCGAATAGCGGCATCGGACGTTCGCCTACGAAGGTAACGTAATAAATCGCCAGCGCCGCCACGGTGATAATGGCGCTGATGATCAGCGAGCCTTTGTGCAGCCACCATTGCTGCAAAAGCCCCGGACCTCTGGGAGCGCTGAATTTGGTATTGGTAGCCATGAACGCCGTAGTGTTGCGGAAAAGCCAGAAAGCAGAAGTCGCGCAAGACTAGCAAACGACTGCGCTCGATTCAACGCTCGAGCGCATCTTGCATTTCCATGCCGCACCTCTGCCTTGCCAGGCACACCCCACCATTCGCAGCCCGGCTGTGTTCCGCTCCCCGCTTCCGTTATACTGTGGCACGCCCTCTAAATATGGGTCTGGCATGTCCGGAAAAAAACAGGTTTGGTACTTCGAAGGTTCGGCCGCCGCTGCATTGGCAGCGCCTTTGCGCGCGCATTATGATCTGCACGCCGTGCCGCAAAATGAACAACCCGATCCGCGGCATGCTCATTCCTCGGAGCCTGCCGGCACGCCTGTCGTTTGGCTTGCGGACACGAAGCCTTCCGGAGAACTTCTTCATTCCCGATCCTGCGAGAACGCGAATAACTGCCGCGTCATCGGAGTTTTTTCTGCGGATGGCAGTTTCGGCACCAAACCGCCGCATGCCCAAAATCCTCCAAACGACCGCACCGTTTTTGCCTTTCTCCCGTCCTTCGCCCCTGCCAGCATTGTTGAACGAACGCTCGAAGCCGCCTTTGAAAACATTGAACTCGTCGAACGCGACCGCGCCAGCAGCCACGCCCTGAAAGTCTGGGAGCGAGAACGTGAAGAGCTCAACGAAATCGGCGTGGCCCTGTCTTCGCAACGCGAAATTGGCGCTCTTCTCACTCTGATCCTGTCGAAGACTCGCGAAATCACCGCCGCCGATGCCGGCTCGCTTTATCTGGTGGAAGAAGACAGTGAAGGCCACCATCTGCGCTTCATGCTCACGCAAAACGACAGTCTGGAATTTCCCTATCAGGAGTTCATCCTTCCGCTGGCCGAAAATTCCATGGCAGGCTACACCGCGCTGCGCGGTGAAGTTCTGAATTTCGCCAACGCTTACGAAATCCCCACCGACCGTCCCTATCACTTCAATAAAAGCTACGACCGCGATTCCGGATACCGTACGCGCTCGCTTTTGACTCTCCCCATGCGCAACGCGAAAGGCGAAGTTCTCGGCGTTCTGCAGCTAATCAATTGCAAACGCAATCCCGGCGCGCGGCTCGCTATCGACAAAGACATCGCCCAGCAGGTTCAACCCTTTCGTGAACGCTCCGTGCGCCTCGCTCTGTCGCTCGCATCCCAGGCGGCCGTGGCCTACGAAAATCGCAAGCTGTACAACGAAATCGAAACGCTCTTCGAAGGTTTTGTCAGCGCCGCCGTAACCGCGATTGAGCAACGCGACCCCACTACCTCCGGCCATTCCCTGCGCGTAGCCGCTTACACGCAACGCTTGGCCGAAGCCGTCAACGCAACGTCCACGGGCCCTTACGCCCATACTTTTTTTGACGCTGGACCATTAAAGGAAATTCGCTACGCCGCTCTGCTTCACGATTTCGGAAAAGTTGGCGTGCGCGAGGAAGTTCTGGTCAAAGCGAAGAAATTGTATCCGTTGCAGCTTGAGCTTCTGCGCCAGCGCTTCGACTACATCCGCAAGGAAGCCGAAGCCAGCACTGTCCGTCGCAAGCTCCAAGCGTTTTTGGAAAACGATCGTGGCCATGCGCTCACCGAAGTCGCACGTTTGACCGAGGATTTCGAGCAACGCCTGAGCCGCATCAAAGAATTTCTGCAGCTCATCGTCGATGCCAATGAGCCCACTCTGCTTGAAGATAACAAATCCCGCAGGTTGCGAGAAATCGCGCAGCAATCGTTCATCGATGCTCGCGGCATCGAACGCCCTTACCTGAACCCGGACGAAATCCGTTTGCTCTCTATCCCCAAAGGCAGCCTGGACGCCTCCGAGCGGTTGCAAATTGAATCTCACGTGATTCACACCTTCAACTTTCTAACTCAAATCCCATGGACCAAGGAGCTGAAAAAAGTCCCAGAAATTGCGCGCGCGCACCACGAAAAGCTAAACGGCACGGGTTATCCCTATAAGTTAACCGGTTCTCAAATTCCTTTGCCAACAAAAATGATGACCATCTGCGATATCTTCGACGCCCTCACCGCTTCCGACCGCCCCTACAAACGCGCCGTGCCCATCAACCGCGCTCTCTCTATTCTGGAAGATTGCGTTCGCGCAGGCGAACTCGATCCCGATCTTTTCCAATTGTTCCACCAAGAAAAAGTTTATGAGCGAGCTATGCAGGCCGCCGCCGAATGACGGACAAATTGCGGAGGTCGTTTATTTCTCACCCGGGTCGTTTCATTCCGCGTCTTCCAGCACTACTCGCGTGCTTCATGTCGATTGCTTTGTTACTCGGAGCGACTCCCCACACTTATTTGCAAGACGCCGTATCCAAAACTTGGGCCGTCACCATTATCCTGCCCCCGAAACTCATCGCCGGCCGCCCTGCCACGCTCGCTGTTCTGGGCGTTGATGGCCGTCTTGCCGAAGGCATCATCGTCGATCTCGGTTCACATTCTGGAATTGACGTGCGCGTGAAAACTGACAAGACGGGACGCGCCGTTTTCCTGGCGCCCACCGATGCGAGCATTCTAATCGTGAAGGCTTCCGGCGCCGCTGCAGCCGCGCTTGTCGATCCGCCTCCCACCTCAAATTCCAAGAAAAATGAGATTTTGCTCCCGCCGGTCGTGTCCCGCATAGATGCTTTCCCGACTTGCGGCGGCGGATTCCACGGCGAGGCCGACGCCAACCACGTAAAGTTGAACGAGGACCCCGCCCTGGTCTTGGCCGCCTCTCAGGAGTGTCTCGTAATTCTGCCCGGCCCACGCGTCGAGCCCGGCCCCGCGAATATTTCGATTGAGACCGGAGACGACACGCCGTACAGCGGCACCACTACCATGGTTGCTTTGCATTTCGATCCGCCCATGCCGCCGCTGGTGCCTGAGAAAAAAAGCACTCTGGTGCTACACCTGCAGGGAGCGAGTACCCCGATCCGCATTCTCGTTGAAAACAAGACCCCCGGCGTTCTTCACTTCATTCACGGTGACTCGCAGGAAGTGCTCACTTCAGGCGGCACCCAAAATGCCGCATCCATACAAATTCAAACCCTCAGTACCGGAGATTTTTCTTTCCACGCGCGCATCTTGCAAAACCCGGATCCCCCAACCGCGCGTCGTTACTTAGAAGCAGCTCAGCCGCTCTCTACCAAGGACCTTCAAAATCAAATTCAGAGTCTGGCGAAACAGCTCGCACATAACCCACGCGACACGCGGAAAGTCTCGATGGAGTTGGAAAAAATCCTTTCCTATACGATCGCGGGTGACTTTCGCACGCTACTCGAATCAGCGCGCGCAGCTCTAGAATAATGAAACGTATGGGACGGAAGTTGCCTGGAAATCCGCAAATACGCGCGCGAGAATTTTTAGAGAACGAAACGAGCCTGTTCGCTGCCTGCACCCTGTAACGTCTTTTCTTCTGTTCCCGTCAGCGATTTTTGTTCTGCTTCAGAAAACGCGCCTTGATCTAACTGTTCCAACGAATTGCGCGTGCGGCTTAGTTTGCTGTCCGCCTCTTCGTAACTCTGTTGCGCATGGCGAAGATGATTCCCCAGCTTTTCGTACACATCGGAAAAGCCTTCAAACTGTTTCTTCAGTCCGGCCATGCCTGCCAGAATGTGCCGCGTCCGTTCTTCGATTTTCTGCCCCTGCAGACTGATTGCAAAGGCGCTCAGGCAAGCATAAAAAGTATTTGGCGAAACGGGGAAGACTCGTTTGCTGCGACAGTATTCACCCAGCATCCCGTATTTCGAATCTTCCGTCAGCAACAGTTCGTAATAAACGCCTTCGGAGGGCACAAACATCAGTGCGTAATCAAATGTATGCTCGTCCGGAAGAATATATTTCTCCGCGATACAATCCGCATGTTTACGAACCGCTACGCAGAAATCGCGGCGCGCATCGTCACCCGTTTCTAGCAACCGACGATAAGCCTCCAGCGGAAATTTTGAGTCCACCGAAAGTAACCGCTCGCCGCTGCGCACGATAGCGTCCACGACCGCACCGGTCGAAGGAAATCGATGCTGCGTGCTGTATGCGCTGTGCGGCAATGCATCTTCCAGCAGTCGTTCGAGAGCAACTTCGCCCAGCGCGCCGCGCGTCTTGGCCCCGCCTAGAATAGACTGTAGCGTTTGGGTGGCCTGCGACATGTCGCGCCCCGCTTGCTGCACCTCGCCAAGCTGCACGCTCATTTTTCGTATGGTTTCGCTCGACGCTTGTAGCTGCTGGGCCATCGCGATTTGCGCGTCGCTCGCCAATTTCCCCGTAGAGGCTACGCCAGTTTGCAGTTCCTGCCGGACCTGTCCAAGTTGCGCCGTCACAGCTTGCATTAAATGGTTGATCTGGGCAGCCATGGACTGCCCTTGCAAAGCCAGCGAGTTCTGCATTTCCTGGCGCACTGCCGAAAGCTCTTCGTTCGAACGTCGCCCCGTCATCCACAGCACAATTGCAATTGCCGCAATTACCAAAATCGCCGTCGCAACAAATGCAAACCATACAACCGCGCTCATAGGTGAATTCCTCTCCTCAGTCCGCAGTCAACAACGAGGAAAATACGTGTCTACACACTTTAGCGCGAACGGCTCGCTCGTAAAAGCCGTTTCAGCCCTTCCGAGTGCGATTAGAGTTTTTATGCCGATTCCTGCGTCGTAGTTCGTCGATTCCGAGTAAGACTTTCCCATCCCGCTAGAAGTTAACTTTCAGCGCAAACTGGAACGTTCTGGGGTCATACGCCGCGGTGGGCTGCCCGCCCGCGCAAGTAGCCACGGCCGTGCTTGGAAAAGACGCTGTCGAGTCGCACACTGGATTCACGTCGCTCACGTTAAACCGGTTGAGCATGTTGAATCCGTCCGCGATTATTTGCAGATTTACGCGATCATTGATGGGAATTGCTCTTGCGATTCGAAGATCGATCTGAAAAAAACCTGGCCGCGTAAAAGCGTTTCGGCCCAGATTTCCGATGCAGCCCGCAAACGGTATCGTGTCAGGAAATGAAAAAGGCTGCCCTTGAGCGTTGATGCAAACATTGGGAGGAACAAATGCGACTCCGGGAATAAACGGTGAGGTCGTGGACCCCGGAGGAGGCGTGGAAGTCTTTACATACGACGGCCGCCCGGTCGACGAGCCGAAATCGAGGTTGGTGTCCTCGCCGAGCAACAGGTTGTAAGGACGTCCGGAGGCAACCTCAATAATTGGGGCCACCGTGAATCCTGCCAGGAATTTTTTCCAAAAGTCCGAATCACTATTGTGGTAGGGACTTTGAAATACGGCGCTGGTAATCCAGCGATGCCGCTGGTCGAAATCTGAATTGCCACGATCAAGTTGCGGGAAGCTGTTGTCCTGAGGCGCAATCAGTGTGGAAAGATCCGTGGAGTCGTCGATCGCATGTGAATAGGTCCAACCGGAGAGCAGTTCGAAGCCATGCGAGAAACGCTTTCTTACCGTCAGGGTGAACGCATTGTAAAGAGAGTTTCCATTTGAGGATTGCGGATCTACATCGCTCCATGGCACCACTACTCCGGAAAAGCCGGTAGGCAATCCCAGCGTTCCCGCCAGCGCCACCAGCTGCGTATATCCACCGGGAAAAAGGCCCGAGAACGATGGATTCGGACCAGACCGCCGGAAGAAATTAAATACCGCCGGCGTAACGATGGAGCCTCCGGGAAGTGCTGTCGCGCTCCCGTTACTGACCGGTGCTCCGGAACAGTTGTTGCTCGCAAATCCTGTACCAAACGTTCCCGGAGCTGTTACGAAAATACTGCCGCCTCCGGCCGTCGGATTGCATCCGGGAGTTCCTGGCACGGAGATTCCGAGCGGACTCGCTCCCACTGAAACCAGTCCGGCCTCAACTGCGTTGCTATCGTTTGCCATCAGAAGTTCCGGATCGGTAACGTTGATGTTGACCGTGTGATCTAGATGCGTGCCGTGTGTATAGTTATAAGCCGCGCTGATTTTCCAGTCGTTTGCAAGCTCTCGCTCAATTGTAAGGTTGGCTTGTTGTGCCAGTGCGTACTGGAAGTTTTTCTGCACTGGAATCGTGAACGGGAGGAGCGGCAGCGGATAGCCCCCGCCGGGCGTGTACCCCTGAGCGGTCAAGAAACGCTGTTGGTTGAAAAGAGAATTGGGGAACGTGGCATTAAAGATTTGCGGATTTCCACCGACTCCATAGCACATGGTCGGCGAGACTGTAGAACAACTTGTGATCGCCGGAGCTCCTCCTGCGGTCGGGCTGCTCGACAAAACTCCCTGAAAGATTGAGGAGGCGTTCAAAGCCCCGACATTAGCAACGTTGCTGATATTAGCATTTGAAGGAGTTCCGCCGGCCGCTTCCAGAAGCGCGGAGAGCGAGCCATCTTCAGCCGTTGAAAGGAACGCCAGCGCCAGGGCTGGATGGTCGTAAAAGAAGCCATAGCCTGCACGAATTACGGTCTTGCCATTACCCCACGGATCCCAGGCAATGCCTATGCGCGGAGCAACGTTATTAGAGTCGGTTGGAATTCCCTCGACCACGCCAAACGCTTTCTCAGCAGCAGCATTGATCGCCGTGCCCGGAGTGAAGGTTGGCAGCCATTCGATATCGTACCGAACTCCATAGTTAATGGTGAGCTTGCGGTTCACCTTCCAACTATCCTGCGCAAACACACCCAAAGTCTTGTTGTCGAAAGGGCGATTCGATTGGCCGACCCCCTGGTAGAAAATCGTCGGGATACCGAGTCCGTATGCCTGTACCGAACTGAAACCCGGGAGACCTGTGAAAGCGGGCGACAACGAACTCGCCGAGAGCGATCCGAAATCGAAGACGCCGCCGTAATTCAGGGTGAAAATCTGAGATTTCGAAGAACGCAACTGTATCAAGTTCGTATCGGCGCCAAATTTGATAGTATGCGTTCCCTTCGTCCACGTAAGGTTATCCGTAAACTCGAAACGCCGCTCAATTCGGTCCTCGGTGGAAAACGGTTCGCGACCCAAGTACGCCGAACCAGCGATATTGTCAGCCGGGAAATCTCCTCCGAATAGATTGGAAAATCCGTAGTGCAGTCCGCGCCGTGCAGCTTGAAAGCGGAATTCATTGAATAGATTGTTGGCGATTGCGGTTGTGTGCTGGCCGATGATGGCCCAATCACGCGTTTGCTGCGTGGAAGTTCGATTGCCGGCGTTCTGTCCGAACGTTTGGTTCTGAGCGTTCACCTGGATGCCCGTAGTCATGTCAGGCGAAACCATCCCGCGCAGCATCGTCGTATTTTGCGCATTCCAAATGTGGTCCAACCTCAAGGAGTAAATGCTGCCTTTGTCCGACGTCGGATAGTTGCCGATTACCGAAGCTAATCCTTGAAATGTTGAAGGAAGGGGCGCACCGCTGGAAAGGAAAATGTTGGCGCTGGGAGGCAGCACACCTGTATTACCAAATAGCGCGACAGCCGAGGCCCCCCCGCTCAAAGCCGCGGCCTCAATGAATGGGGCGGCAAACGGACTTGCGCATCCTCCCGCATTGGCAATCGCTGCCGGATAAAATGTTGCTTGGCCGTTCGCTCCGCCAGTCAAAAGAAGAGGCGTCGCAGAACACACGCCTGCTCCTGCAACTGGTACCAATCCGAAATTGTCCTGACCGATATTCGTAAATCCTGTCTCTTCCCGCCGCGTGATTTCGTAGCTGAAAAAATAAAAAGTCTTGTCCTTCTGAATGGGGCCGCCGATCGTGGCACCACCTTGTACGCGCGTGTACGACTGTTTAACCGGCTTGGTTCCGCAGGTGAGCGTGGCCACATCGCAATCCGCCGTCACGGAAAACGGATCGCGCGCCTGAATGGCGCTGTCGCGCAAATAACCGAAAAGATCGCCATGCGTTTGGTTTGATCCCGATTTCGTCACGATGTTCACCACGCCGCCCATCGCGCGCCCATACTCCGGCATGTAATTGCTCGTGATCACCTGGAATTCCTGCACAGCCTCTTGCGAGACAGTCGCGCGCACGCCGTTCGTCGAATTATCCACCGCGTCGGCGCCATCCACCGACACTTCATTCGATCGTCCGCGTTGTCCACCGATATTCAGACCGCTCGTGGGCGCTGCTCCAATTGAAGGGGTGTCGTCTCGCGCCACCTGCGAATCCAGCAGTGAAAAATTAATGTAGTTGCGCCCGTTGATTGGTAGGTTGTCGATTTGAATCTGATTGATAGTGCTGGAGACGTCGGTCTTCGTGGTATCCACCAGATCGGGCTCTGCCGTCACGCTGACGGTTGCGCCCTGGCTCTGCAGTTGTAACTGCGGGTTGTATTCTGGGTTGGTCCCTAAGGTCAGCTGGAAGGAGGTGTTCGTCAGAGTGGCAAAGCCAGCCGCTTCCACGGTCAACGAATAGTTATCCGGCGGCAATCCGACGACCTCGTAGTGTCCATTGGCGTCGCTGGTCACCGTGCGTTCGAGCCCCGTGCCAGGATTGACGATAGTAATCTTGGCGCCCTTCACGGCTAGGCCCTGCGGGTCCATCACCGTGCCTGACAGGTTCACGGTGTTCACCTGTGCCCTGCTCGTGCCAGGGGCCATGAGGACTAGCACAACTAGCAGCGAGATAAACCACACAAACTGATGCCGTGGCATCGCACGCCTCCTAGGATTTCCCGTGTTGCACGGCTGGATAGCCGCTCGATGCTTATGAACTGGATTTGCTCTGAACCCCGCAGAGCAATCGGACGATCAGCGACTTCTACTCTCGCGTATAGCTCTTTGCAATAGATATTTGTAATGGTTGAGAGCGAAGTTGTTTATGTGTCAATGACAGCAAAAGATTTTGCGAAAACGCGAGGAAAATCTAGCGGTGAATGCGGAGACATTTTTGCGGAACTCGCGGAGAGCTATTCCCGAGTGGAAGAGGTCGTGAGTTGGACCAGCGGTTCCGAAGTGGTCTTCGCGGAGGAGCCGGAATCGAAGGTCTGGGGCGAGCGCCAGGAATCGATGGCCGCCACCTGGTGTACGCAGGACACCGTGCAGCGCGGGGCGCAGCCCTTTTTTGTAAAAAATTCGCGATGGCGCTGCTCGTCAGTGTATTGCACGAGCGGGATGCCGGGGTATCCGCGCTGTTGCGAGCAATAATGGACCAAGCCGTCTTCACAGATGTAGAGGTAGCGTGAGCCCGCTCGGCAGCGCCAGTCGTTTTCTTTTCCGCGCGCGATGTTGTGTTGAAATTTATTGATGCGCGTGAAGGATTGTTTTTCCAGTGAAATAATTTCCTCGAAAATTTCCTGCTCGCGAGGACCCAGCGGCTCGAGCTGGCCATTATGATCGTGCAAAATTCCTACCGTGGAGGTGAACCCTAGCTCGAGGGCACGGTGCGCGACGACCAGCGCGTCTTCAGGATTGCGCACGCCGCTGCCCAGCACTGAATTGATGTTAACGTGAAAGTCGGCGTTTTCCGCGAGCAGCGCGAGTTTCTGGTCCAAGACTTTCAAGCTTTTTTTCGACACATCGTCGGGCATTACGTTATCGATGCTGATTTGCAAATATTCCAGGCCAGCGCGGTTCAGGCGCTGAATGCGGTCGGCAACGAGCAAGTAGCCGTTGGTAATCAGGCCAGCCATCATTCCGTTTTGGCGGACGCGCGCGATGATCGCGTCGAGATCCGGATGCAAAAGAGGCTCGCCGCCGCTAATGGTGACAATGGAGGTTCCCATGGCCCCTAGCCGGTCGATACGCTGAAACATTTCTTCGGTCGGGACCGGGTTCGAAACGTCGTCGAATTCGTTGCAATAGGTGCAGGCCAGATTGCAGCGCCGCGTGGGGATGATGTGCGCGAGTAACGGATGGCGCTTGGAAGCGAGTCCTTTCACAATCATGCGAATCTCGCGCGCCTTGCGATGCGCGGCGAGAAGTTTTCGTCGAATTGTTTTGCGTGCGCTCACTGTTTTTCGCCCGCCAGGGGCGGTTGCGCCTTGTTTTTGCCGCCAAAACTCCCTCTATGATTATGCCATACCGAACGGCTATTCCCTTGGATGTGGGGCGGTTCGTGGCGAATCCCATACCCCAAACCAACTGCAGGTCCCTCAAGGCGTGCGCGAAAGGCGCGCTTCGGGATGACAACGTGTTGGAGTTCCGGCGTTGTGAAGGACTCCGCTGGCTGATCTAAGAGTCGGTTGTCGGCCATTCTAGTCGGCCCAGGGTTGCCATCTGCGGTCCCAGCGGTGGGACTTCAATTTTTTGAGCAACGCCGGGTCGAGGGGGCCGGCGTCGCTGAGCGCCATGTTTTGTCTTACATGCTCGGGTTTGCGCATGCCGACGATTGTGGTGCTGACCGTGGGATTCGACAAGATGAAGCGAAGCGCCATCTCCGGCAGGGTCATTTCAGGGGCCACGATTTTCTTTAGTTGGTCCACGCGATCGATGGTCTCCGGCAGGTTTTCGGGGCCGAAGTATCGTGCGCGCCAGTCGTGCTCGGGGAATTTTGTTTGGCGCGTCATTTTTCCGCCCAGGCTGCCTTCATCGAGGGGGACACGCGCGATCACTCCGATGTTTAATTCGCGACAGACCGGAAATAATTTGTCTTCTGGGGCTTGGTCGAAAATGTTGTAGATGACCTGAACGGCGTCCACCAAGCCTGTGCGCAGGGCTTTGATACCGTTTTCCGGTTGCCAGCGATTGAGGCTGAGGCCAAAGGAACGAATCCATTTGTCGGCTTTGAGTTTCTCGACCGTTTCTCGAAATTCAGGCTCGTCGGCCCAGCTATCGTCCCAAACGTGGAATTGCAGGACGTCGATGGAATCTTCGCGAAGTTTTTCTCGAATTTTTTTTGCGTACTCAAAAACGTGCTTGGCCGGAAAAACGTCGCGGTATTTGAATTCCGGGGTGGCGGGCCATATATCGTTCATAGGAGGAATTTTGGAGGCGGCGTACAGCCGCCCATGTTGCGAATTGGCAAAATCATCGTGCTGAAGTATTTCGCCGAGAAGGCCGTCGCTTTTCCCGTTACCATAGGCCCAGGCGGTATCGAAAAAATTGCAGCCCAATTCTACCGATAGCCGTAAAGAGTTGCGGGATTCGCGGTCGTCCGAGCCGGTCCAGTCGCCCATGCCCCATAGGCCGACAGCCATGTCGCTGACTCGAAAACCCGTTCGTCCCAGCCCGCGATATTTCACAATTCGCTCATTTCTCTAATCGCTGTTCTGGCCTCGGTTAGACGGAGTTTAATGCTTTTTTTTCTATAACATATGTTTTTGGGCTTGTGTCGGTTAGAAGTGGGCGATCACCTCGTAAAAAATCAATCTTGAGCATTTTTCTGTCCTCGCGGCTGTCTGGGAGCTAGCGGGCGGCACTAGTGACGGGTGCGCCCCGCTGAATCGTCTGCGACGCAAGAGTCGCGTTTTGTGTCCGCGGTCGAGTGGTTCGCGCACGACCGCGGCCGGCCTTGCGCCGCGCCGATCCTAAACCTAATTTTCATCGCGACAATGATAGGAAGTCAGGAGGCCAAATACAAGGGTGCGAGGCGGTGGACTGTACCCCGAATACCAGTACCTATTCGTGCCACTGTGGCGCTTTGAGGTATAGCTGGTGCCTTCGTTGTGATGAAATACCCAGCAAAATCTAAACGGCCGAGTGAACATGCAAAATATTTCGGAGAATCAGTCGAGCGTGCATCAAGTCCAGGAAGAATTACCAAAGCTGTGGAGTTTCGCATGGTTTGAGCATCTACGTGCGGACGTTCGCTACAGCGTGCGCAGGTTGCGCAGGAGTCCCGGGTTCACCACGGCAGCTGTCTTGACACTTGCTCTCGGTATCGGAGCAAGCACGGCAATTTTTAGCATTGTGAATATAACCTTGCTACACCCGCTGCCATTTCGCGATGCCGAGCGACTGGTGATGCTGTGGGAGACACATCCTCTAATTGGAAAAGAGAAAGTCGCACCGCCGGATTTCCGCGATTGGAAACAACAGAATCGCTCGTTCGATCAATTAGCAGCATACGCGGATCAGAATTTTATCCTGCTCAACAGCACAGGACGGGCAGAGGAAGTTCGAGGAGTGCAAGCCTCTCACAATTTGTTTGCAACTCTGGGTATCAGCCCGATGCTCGGCCAGAACTTCACGGCGGCGGAAGAGCGTGAGGGGGTCAACGTCGCCGTGATAGGACATTCGTTCTGGCTAGAACGTTTTCACGGAGACCCGAGCGCAATTGGAACGGCTGTGAAAATTAACGGACTGGAGTACACCATTGTCGGGGTCATGCCACCCGGCGTAGAAATGCCAGAATCAGCGGAAGTCTGGGTACCTCTTTCGCAGATCGACGATGAGGAAAACAATTTTCGCGCTGCGCACATTCTTCACGTAATTGGCAAGCTTAAGCCGGGCACCTCTCTCCAGAGTGCCAGGACAGACATGCAGGGAATCGTGCAAAGACTGCAACAACAATTCCCAACTACGAATGCTCCAACCGGATTCGCGCTAGTGTCCTTGACCGACGAGCTTGTTGCTAACGCTCGAACTCTTCTGATAGTCCTGGCGGCGGCCGTTGGGCTGCTACTGCTCATGGCGTGTGCAAGCGTGGCAAATTTGCTGCTCGGGCGCGGTGTAAGTCGTGAAAAGGAGATGGCCGTCAGATTGGCGCTCGGAGCGGATTGGAAGCGTCTGTTGAGCCTGCTGGTTACGGAGGGTTTGGTGTTGTCGTTTGCTGGCGGTGTAGCGGGGCTAAGCCTTGCATGGAGCATCCTAATTGCGTTGCGATCTTATGCAGTTGGTGTGATCCCTCGCGCCGATAACCTGAGACTGGATCCGGCAGTTTTGAAGTTTTCCTTGGCGCTCTGTCTGCTCACGGCGATTCTATTCGGCTTGGCTCCGGCACTACATTTGATTCACTCAAACGTTACTTCGACGTTGAAACATGGCGGGCGAAATACCCTGGACGCGGGTCAGTTCAAGTTGCGAAATTTGATGGTGGGGTTGCAAATCGCAGTGGCGTTTATCGTGCTTGTGGGCACCGGTTTGATTGTTAGAAGTTTCGAACGAGTGCTTATCACGCCTTTGGGTTTCCCCGCTAGTCACTTATTAACGATGAAGATCTCGCTTCCAGGCTCGACGTACGAGAAACCAGACGTTGTCGATAACTTTTACAAGAACCTTGTGATGCGGGTGCAAAGTTTGCCGGGTGTAGAAGCGGCCGCAATTGGTCCAGATCCGTTTACCTCCTCAACCATGCGTGTCAGCATCGGAGGGATGCCCGATCCTGCACCCGGCCATTTCCCTGTGGCCCAACATCGGGAAGTGACCCCTGGATATTTTCGCACCGTACAGATACCGCTGATTAGCGGTCGCTTCTTGATGGAGCAGGATTGCCAAAGCGGATCAATCGTTGTGAACCGCACGCTGGCACAGCAATATTTTGGTCGCAAAGACGCCGTGGGGCAAATCCTTGTGAGCGGATTCTTTGGAACCGAACGTTACGGGATGCCCATCGTGGGGGTTGTAGCGGACACGAAAGATCTTGGGCTCGAGGCTAATTCGGAGCCAACACTCTATCGATGTGGCGCGAGCCGAGTTTCAACGCTACTGATTCGTACAAAAACGAATCCTGTGCTAATTGCGAATGCGACGAGAGAGGAACTGGTCCGCATTGATTCAAGCTTGTACGCCGGGAATATAGAGAGCATGCAACAAATTGTTTCTGCGTCCATGTCCAGGCGCCGGTTTTCGGCGGTGCTGTTCGAGGTATTTTCTGCCCTAGCAATCGTTTTAGCGGTCGCAGGACTCTTGGGGGTCCTATCGGACTCGGTGATCGAGCGTACACGCGAAATCGGGATACGCGTGGCGCTGGGTGCGCAGATGCGTGATGTGATGATACTGATCATGGGACTGGCTGCGCGCCTTGTCCTAGTTGGTCTAGCCATCGGTCTGGCGGCCTCGTTGGCGGTCACCCGCTTTCTCGGGAGCATGCTATACGGGATTACCCCGACGGACCCGTTTACCTTCACGGTTGTCGCGGCTGCATTGATTCTAATATCCATGATGGCCTGCTACATTCCGGCGCGACGCGCGATGCACGTAGATGCAATGGTCGCGCTGAGATACGAATAATTCTTCACCGGCACTCCCGCTCGAGCTGGTTCCCGACCTTTCCGCGCCGGCCGTTCTGTCGCCCCTAGGGCGTTTTAAGGGGAGAGCACCGCCCTAAGCGAAATAACGCATCTGGTCTGTGCGCGTCGGCAGCACCAACCTGCGCAGTCGATGCGAAGCGACTTATCCGACAGTATCGGAAGCTGAGAGCGAAGACGCGGGCCGGTGTCTTGTAAACCAGAAGCCAGCCCCTAGGCCAATTCGACCTCATGATTCTTCTCGTATTTCGGGGTTATCTAAAAGCGAGGGATCTTTGCGAAGCTGCTCGGCGATTTCCGGATGGGTCATCGAGCGCGCGCACGGACACAAAAAAAATCGTCAAAGCTGTTAAGACGAACGAATGCTCAAAATATAACCGTCGCTTTTTCATACCACGCCCCTCCTTGGAAATGTATTCACCTGTTGTAGGGGTACAAAATCTAGGCCAAACAGCGCCCCAGAGAAGGAAAGTTGGCGCAATCCATGGGTTGCAGGAACGAGAAAGAAGGCTTTAGGCCTGGTAAGGAGGAAATTCGACACACTTCAGGGAAATCGCTATAGGGGAAGGCCTTACGTTGAAGGGCTCTAACAGGACATCCGCAAAGCGCGCTATCGCTCTGCCTGGAGTATGACAACTGAACAAAACGCACTAGGCCTTCGTATCAAGTGACTGGGAGAACTACACCTCATGAAAGATGTTCGTTATGCGCTGCGGCAATTTCTCAACGCTCCAATTTTCACCGCTACGGCTGTTTTGACTTTGGCGCTCGGAATTGGCGCCACCACCGCGATTTTCACGCTGGTTCATGCTGTGCTGTTGAATTCGCTGCCGGTGGCCAAACCTGGCGAACTATACCGGGTGGGCGATGTGGAAAATTGCTGCGTGAATGGCGGATTGCAGGACGATTGGGCGCTCTTCTCGTACGACAAATACGAAATGTTTCGCGACAACACGCCGGGCTTCGTGGAGATGGCCGCGTTTCAGGCGGGACACGATCTGGTGGGCGCGCGGCGCGCCGGCAGCAGCCAGCCTGCGCAATCGATGAGAACCGAATTTGTTTCTGGAAATTATTTTCCCATGTTTGGCATTGGGCCGTATGCGGGACGCGTTTTGATGCCGGACGACGATCGCAAAAGCGCTTCGCCCGTGGCAGTGATCAGCTACCGCGCGTGGCAGCAAAACTTCGGCGGCGATCCGGCGGTGGTGGGTGCGGCGTTTACATTTAACGGGCAGCCCATCACCGTGGTGGGAATAGCGTCTCCAGCGTTTTTTGGCGATCGGTTAACGGATCCCGCTGCATTTTGGATTCCGCTGGCGGACGAGCCACTCATCGACGGCACGGTCGCTCTGATTAATTTCCCGCAGCAGGATTGGCTCGACATCATCGGCCGCATTAAGCCAGGAGCGGACCCAAAACAAATTGGCGCGCACATGCAGGTTGAACTGCAGCAGTGGCTGCTAAGTCCAATCGCACAACTCCAGCCGGGAGAGCGGGACGCGGTGGCCAAGCAAACGCTTCGGCTTTCGCCGGGCGGGGCCGGTGTGCAACAGTTGCGCGACGAATACCAATCGAGCCTGCACTTGCTGATGTGGATTTCAGCGCTGGTGCTAGCCATCGCGTGCGCGAACGTGGCCAACCTGATGCTGGTACGCGCTTCTACGCGCAAACTGCAAACATCTATACGGGCTGCGCTCGGCGCGTCCGTGTGCACGCAGATTCGGCAAGTGCTTGTCGAGAGTGTGGTGCTGGCGGTGCTGGGCGGGATCGTGGGAGTGGCGATCGCGTTCGGCGGAACGCGTTTAATCTTGCGACTCGCCTTTCAAAATACATACGTGGCAATACACGCTTCGCCCTCGTTGCCCGTGCTTGCGTTTACATTTGCAGTGGCGGTTCTAACGGGAATACTTTTCGGCGTGGCTCCAGCCTGGATCACCGCCAACGCGGCTCCTGCGGATGCACTTCGCGGCGCAGGGCGTTCGACTGGACGTAGCAGAGGCTGGACGCAAAAATCGCTGGTGATCGCGCAGGCCGCGCTGTCGCTGGTGCTGCTTTCCGCAGCGGGATTGTTGACGCAGAGCCTTTACAACATGCAGCGGCAAAATTTCGGATTCGAGACACCCAACCGGTACATCGTGCATATCGATCCGGTGATGGCGGGATACAAACCCGAGCAGATGCAGGCGCTCTTTCGTCAGTTGCACGATTCACTCGCGGCGATTCCGGGCGTTGGGCAAGTGAGCTTTTCACTTTACACTCCGATGGAGGGCGATAACTGGGGCGAAACTGTTTACATCGAGGGGCAGGCGCCGCCTCCACCGGACTCGGATCAGAACAGCGCTTCATGGCTGCGCGTGAGTGCAGGGTTCTTCGAAACGCTGGGAACGAAAATCGTCCAAGGACGATCTTTCAGCGAGCAGGATTCGCCGACGTCGCAACGCGTCGCCGTGGTGAACCAGACATTCGCGAAAAAGTTTTTCGAGGGCGAGAACCCGTTGGGGCATCATTTTGGCTATATCGACCAGAAAAATGCGGGATTCTTTGAAATTGTGGGCGTGACGGAAGACACCCAATATCGCGATGCTACGCACAAAATTCCTCCGATGTTTTTCTTGCCGTCCACGCAGAGCGTCGTGTTTGACAATCCGCGCTTCAAAGCTTTCGAAGCGCGTTCGCACGATCTGAACGCCGTGGAGGTGAAAACGCTTGGCAAAGTGCCGGAGCTGGAAGCGCAGGTGCGGCACGCGTTCGCGGATGTGAATCCGGATCTCGCGGTGATCGACTTTAGGAGCTTCGCAGACCAAGTGGACTTGAACTTCTCTCAGCAGAAGATGATCGCGAAACTTACTTCGTTATTCGGATTGCTCGCGCTGGTGCTGGCGTCGGTGGGCCTGTACGGTGTCACGGCGTATTCGGTGGAGCGGCGCTCGAACGAAATTGGAGTTCGCATGGCGCTGGGCGCGGACCGCTTGAACATTTTGAGGCTGGTGCTACGTGGAGCGTTGGTGCAGATGGGAATCGCGTTGGCGATCGGCATTCCGGTGACGATTGTCGCCGGTCGCGCGATGGCTACGCAGCTGTTTGGGATCAAGCCGTACGATCCACGCATTCTGCTGATGACGAGCGCGGCGCTGGCTTTCGCGGCGTTCCTGGCGGCGGTGGTGCCGGCTCGGCGCGCGGCGACGCTGGACCCGATTCGCGCCTTGCATACAGAGTAATGCTAAGCGTTATCCAGGCGGCCACGCGTCGAGATAGCAAAATCCATGAACTCAAGCATGCAATAGCGGAGTAGATGGCAATGTATTTCCACTGCACCTGACGGCGACGCTGCTCTGGAAGATTTACGCTTGAGTTCAATATGACTCCGGTCGATTAGATTGTAAGGCAACCCGCGGCGCACGGAATAATGGTAGGGATTAGTTCGGGGGCTTTTCGTCGTCAACCATGACGATGGTACAGGGCTCGGTTTTCGGCGCGAATTTTCTGCAATTTTCTAGCGCCAGCTTTTCCGCTTCTTCCGTGGTGCGTCGCCCCACGCTAGTCCCATATCCTTTTGCCGGTGAAGCGGCGAAGGCTTTGTGGGGCGCGCTCAACAGGTACGTTTGAAATTCGTCGCGACCCTGCGTGCCGAGATACGGGGGAGGTGCTGCAGCGGGCACAGAGATTTGCAACAGCGTGTCGCGCAGCACAAGATTTTGGCTCTTCAGAAAATCGTCCACCATGGGCGTCCATATGGATATTCCACGCAGAGAAAAGAGCGTATGCCCATCCTCTCCAAAAGGAGCGGCAGGGATGAAGCGCGCGTTGCCTCCTTTCTCGGTAAACTCGTGATGAAAGCGATGTGCTAGCGGCGGCCCGAAAAAATGGTCGTTAGCGGCGTAAATCCAGAGCATGGGAATTTTCGAGTGCTTGCCGAATTCGCCGAAAGCCTGGACCAGATCGTCGGCGTGGCAAACGTGATCGGGGGCGTCGGAACCGCGACCCCCTGCGAAGCTGATTGCAGCAACGAGTCCCGGCGGCGGATCGGCAGAAAGGCCAACCATAGCAAGGCCGCCGGTGGAAACTCCGACGCTAATCATGCGCGAGGGATCTACTTCCGGACGAGTGCGGAGATAGGCGGCGGATTCGCGAAGATCCTTCACCGCCTGCTTTGTGGGACCGACAAAGTCGGGGGCGCGGCCGCAGACGTGGCCATCCTCGGCGTAGCCTCCGCCGGATTCGCCGAAGCCGCGGCGCATTACGACTACCGTGGTCCAACCGCGACGCGCGAATTCACGGGCTTGTGGAATGAATCTCAGCGGAGTCATGTCCGCGCGATCTTTGGCTTCGCGCGGGGTGCCGTGCGTCATCAGGGCCAGTGGATGCGGTTTTGAATCATTGGGGCGCACCATGACGGCTTCCAGTCCCTTTTTTCCTGAGCTGTGCGTGGGGATGCGAAGCTCGGTCACGACGATGTCTTGTGCGAGCGCAGGTGCGGCTAGCGCAGCCGTCGCCAGCAGAAACGCAAACAATATTGCAACGGGCTTAGTCGTCTTCATGCTGGTTCGCGAAATATATCCAACTGTCGTCCGCCACCCACGATGCAACCGGCTCGAAGTGTAATAGATGATTACGCACAAGCTTCGCTCCGGACACTAACACCAGCTGCGCTGATTACGTTGCGAATTTGAACGGGAATCAAGGCATCCGTGAAGTCTGCCAAATTTTGTTAATTTTTTGGCGACGTGAAGGGTGCGGGTTTCGTCCTATTTAACTTTGGCTAGCCCTCATTTTTGCGCCTAATTCGCTGTCGGAATCGCCGACAGCAGCATAAAAATTGGACGCGGTCCTTCCAGAGTTTGGTCCCTCGCAATACGATACCGCCAAAGGCCGCCTCGCATATAATGATCTCGATAGGTCATCCGTGTTTAGCTGTTTTTTGAGGCGATTGTTATGAAAGCGTTGCGCTTTGACCGGTTCGGTGATTTGTCGGCCCTACGGGTGGAGGAAATACCTACACCGGCTCCTGGTGCAGGAGAGGTATTGGTTCGCGTGCGAGCGGCCTCTATTAATCCCAGCGACGTGAAAAACGTACTGGGCAAGTTGAAGGCTACCGTGCTGCCGCGAACGCCTGGGCGCGATCTTGCTGGGATTGTTGTTGGCGGCGACGCCTCGATGGAGGGACAGGAGATTTGGGCGGCTGGAGGAGATATTGGCTCTACGCGCGACGGCAGCCACGCCGAGTTTATTGTGTTGCCGAAATTGGGAGCGCGGCTAAAACCGAAAAATCTTTCCATGGTGGAAGCGGCGAGCGTGGGAATAAATTACATCACAGCCTATTCTGGTTTGATTCAAAAAACCAAATTAAAGGAAGGCGAAACCGTGTTGGTAACTGGCGCGTTGGGCGGCGTCGGCAGCTCCGTTGTCAAGCTGGCGAAGATTCATGGCGCGCGTGTGATTGGAATCGACCGGCACGCTCCAAAAACGGGCGATCTTGGAATAGATCTGGGGCTTAGCAGCAAAACGGATGATATCAAAACCCGCGTAAACGAGTTCACGGCAGGAAAAGGTGTGAATGTTGTGTTTGATGCCGTAGGCGGGCCGCTGTTTGAAATGGCGCTAGATTCGCTGGGTTTCGACGGCCGGCAAGTGAACATTGTCTCGGTTGGCACCGCGCGTGTGAGCTTTGATTTGCAAGATTTTTATCACCGGGGACTTACGTTATACGGCCTCGACACCGTGCCGTTTGACACCGTGGCGTGCGGGGAGATTTTGGCTGGACTTAGGAGGCCCTTTGAGGACGGAAAGCTGACATCTTCGGCGATCGCTAAGACGATCACGTTGGATGAAGCAGTGCAAGCCTACCAGGACATTGATAGCGGAACGGTAGGTGGAAAGGTTGTAATCACGTTTCCCTGATACCCCCAGGAAAATCGGACAATCTGAACTTGAGACGATGACGGCTGTTAAAATAAATTGAAAATTGAGTCGGCGTAGTATGATTGTTCTCAGATTGCTTTCAGACCGTGAAATCCCCGTGGGTAGCTCAGATGGATAGAGCAGCAGTTTCGCAAAAGGCATGTTCCACCCTAACTACGTTGTATTGCAATATTCTCGTTGTAGCTGGTTGTAGGGTTTTGTAGCTCTTTGTACGCTAAAGATGTACAACATTGGGCCTGTAGCTCAGATGGATAGAGCAATGGTTTCCTAAACCATTGGCCGGGAGTTCGACTCTCCCCAGGCCCACCACTTCCGGCTCGCCGACGGCAAGACCCTGGGAATTTTCCGCATGCACACCGAATCCGACGTCGTACTCCTGCACGATACCGGCGCCTTGCCGAGGTGAGCTGACGCGGAAAGATTCCCTTTCGAATCGAGCCGGAATTTTGAGTCTCGGAAATATTCTATGCTCGAGACGCATGAACTTGCGGCTCGCCCGCTCGGAGGATTATAATTCCGGCACTGCTTTACCGGGCCTCAGTCTTAGCACAAACTGCGAAGGAGAAACCGATGCGAAAAGTATTCTTCCTGTTCACTCTCTGCTGTGCCTTCTCGAGTGCCACTCTCGCGCAATACGACAAACCCGCGCAACCTGCAGATGCATCCCAGGCTTCAAAACCTGACTTCTCTATGACTGCATCTTACATAGAAGCGTGCAGCTGCGACATGTTCTGCCCCTGCTACTTCAACAATCACTCCACCATGCACGGCGACAAACAATTCTGCCGGGCCAATCTGGTACTGAAGGTGGACACAGGCTACTACAAGTCCACCAAGCTCGATGGCGCAAAGGTGTGGGTGTCAACCGATCTCGGCAGCGATTGGAGCACGGGAAAGGATTCCTGGGTGGTCATGACGTTTGATCCCAGCGACACGCCCGAACAGAAGGCGGCCCTCTCGGATATTCTGGGGCAGTTGTATCCGTTCAAGTGGGAAAAGGCGGCGACCGACACGGCTGCCTTTTCTTGGGATGTGGACCAGACAACAGGTGTGGCGCATGCCAAGATGAACAACGGGAAAGGAGAAGTCGAACTGGAACGCGTCGCGGGGACAAAGCCGAACCAAGAGATCGTGATTCCCAACCTAAAGTATTGGGAGGCGCAATCCAACAACGGTTTTCGCATGTGGAAAACGAAAGAGGAGAATTATTCGGGGCAGGGTCATGAGTTCGACTACAAAGGAACAAATGGCTTCCTGATCACCATTACATTCTCGGGGAAAGCGACCCCCAGCCCCGCCGATTAGCGGCCACCGGGGAGGGAACGTTCGTCGCTCGCTGCAAGACGCGCAAAGAATGAGAGGCCGATCGGAAGAGCGGCCTCTCATCGTAGAAGGCTCAAAGTGAGATCCGTTGGGCCGGCGCGGCTCGCGACGAGCCGAAAAGTTTGCTTTTCGACCCAGGTTGTCCGAAACCACTGCAATCTGACCGCGATGGGAGTCTTTCTCTGGTCCCAACCCCCGGTTCTGCCATGGACGTCACGCTTTAGGCACCGCATTTGTTCTTTCATTTGGGGAGAGTCGGCAAAGGGAGTATTCACGACTGAGGATGGTCCGTCTTCTCGGTTCGGGTACGGGTTCACAAGTCCGCGGCGAAGATAGGCCGGGCTGATTTTTGAGCGAGCGAAGGCAAGTCCTCTGTGAAAGTCCTGTCGCGAGGCCGTCCTAAGGAAGGGAATAATTCATGCGACCCTTGATTCCTTTGGTTCTCCTCGGTCTCTTCTTCGCATCTGCTGCGTCCCAGTCAACGGAAGCGCCCACCGGGTTCGACAACAAAAGCAACGGCGTCACGGATGCTGCGACTCACCAGGCCGATCAAACGACATTCGAGGAAGTCGAAAAACTGAGCGACGGTCTGGGACCGCTCTATAACGCACAGTCCTGCCGCGAATGCCACCAGAATCCGGTCTCGGGCGCGGCCTCCCAGGTGACAGAATTGCGCGTGGGCCATCTGGGACCGGACGGAATCTTCCGCAACGCAGAAATTCCCATCGCGCACGGAACCGAAGTGATTACCGGCCGGTCACTGGTGAACGATCGCGCGATTTGTCCCAACGGAGCTTTTCCCAACCAACGAGATTCAGGAACGAGTTCCAGACACGGAGACGATCCGGACGTTCCGCCTTTCGCTCAGCCTGCTGGGCGATGGGTTCGTCGAGGCCGTTGCCGATCAAACGCTCGTCGATCTTGCGCAGCAACAATGCAAATCTTCGCATAAGAAAATCTGCGGCCAGATTCTCCGCGTGCCCATTGTAGAAGCGCCCGGACAGATGGGCGTGGGCCGGTTCGGCTGGAAAGACCAGCACGCAAGCCTGCTATCGTTCGCCGCTGACGCCTATCTGAATGAGATGGGCATCACCAACCGCCTGCAACCGGATGAGGTGACCAAGCTTTGCAATACCGTTTCGGAGCCAAACGATACGCCGGGGCCGGACGGGCTTTCCGATATCGATCACTTCGCCCGATTTATTCGAGCTACAAAAGCTCCCGCCCGCGATACGCTGCAAGCGAGCACCCCGTTGTCCAGGCAAGGCTGGGCGTTGTTCGGGAAGATTGGTTGTACGACTTGCCACACCGAAAACATGACTACTGGTCCCGCCGGAACAAGAATTGACGGAGGAACGTTCACGATTCCCGCCGCGCTCGGCTCCGTCACATTCCATCCGTACGGGGATTTCCTGATGCACGACGTGGGCACGGGCGACGGAATCCTGCAGGCCATTCCGGAGCATTACGGGAAAAAAGTTTTTCGATTGATGTCGGATTATATGGCGAAACAGGATTTTGAGGGCAGCCGGAACAAGATCCGCACCGCGCCTTTGTGGGGAGTGCGTTTGCGTCCGCGTCTGATGCACGACGGAGCGTCGCTGACGTTTCGCGACGCCATCTTGCGGCACGCTGGCGAAGCAAAACACGCAACCACGCAATTTGAAAAACTGAAAAGAGAGGACCAAGAAGCCGTCATCGAGTTCTTGAAGTCTCTGTGAATTCTCCTGGGACTGTGGCTCCGGCATAAGGGGGGATGTGCCAGAAAACTTTCCTTTTGATGCTTCCCCGGATTCTGACGAAAACGTTCTCGCGGTCCGGCGGTTAGCGTTGCCAAAACGACTGTCTTAGCCATTTCGGACCTGGGTGGAGGACAAGGGACAGGCCCTGAAAATTAAATCAAGACAAACTCGCTGAAATGTGGAATCCGAGCCACAATCTGACTGATCGAAAGAGTTCTAAACTCTTCCCCTAAGGCCCACCATCATTTTTGATTTGTACGACGCAGCGGCCCACTCGGTGTCCTGTGAATCGCATCCGTAGCGTACGGGATGTCGTACGTTATAATGAACCCGGAATTTAGATTCACCGTTTGCCTTCGATGATCGGGCATTGTCGCTTGTGGTGTCATCGCTGTGGTTTCAGGTTACGTCTCGGAACCTGCTGAAGTTATCTCGGCATTACACGCTAGCCCGAATCCTCTGGCCGGCTCCAGTTCTGAAAATTCTTTCTGAAAGCCGAACTTAGCTTTTGATATCAGAATTCTAGTAACTCACTGCTCCGCCAGGATGTAATGACCAGCACATCGCCGCTGTGCATTCGTTCGACACGGACAAGCTGTCTGTTAGGGTGCAAGGGCGGTGTTTAATCGAACTTGTGCGGTTTGCGCGTTACCAGGCCCTTACCAGGGACCTCGCGTTCAGGTTGCTTAACTATGCTGCGAGCCGGATGTTATTCGCAGTGCAACCATCGGAGGCCGCCCGCATGGCGCGACGCGCGGAAACCAAAAACAAGAGCACGCCGTTGATGCCGACGGAAGTGGCAACACAATCAAAATTTCCACAAATGGCGAGCCCGTCGGACGCAATTTCTCACACCGCGGGACCGCACTAAAGAATTCCCAAGTCTCCGTTCGAAGCAAGGGCTCGCGAGCAAAGATTCAGTCGCAGAAAGATTTTTTTGCGTCGCCGTTTCTAGCCTACGGCACGTTTTAGCACGTCATTAACATTTAAGTCATCTACCCGAAAAGAGCGCCACGCTATTTTCTAGCGCCCACTTTGGGACAGTCTGGGCAAAAAACAGGAGGTCTTTCAATGAAGGTTAAAAAGGTGGTGGAAAAAGGCCTGAAAGGACTACGCATTGCTTTGTCCGGCATCGCGCTCTTTCAGTTTTCACTTGGCGGGCCCGTGGCAAACGCGCAGCGTTCAAGTGAGACCGCAACGCCGATCAAGCACGTTATCGTGATCATCGGTGAAAACCGCAGCTTTGACCACGTGTTTGCGACCTACGTGCCCAGGCCCGGCCAGCAGGTCCAAAACCTGCTGAGCGAGGGCATCATCCAGCTGGATTCCAACAAGAACGCCATCCCCGGACCGAACTTCTACAAGGCCCAGCAGTTCTCGGCTTCGGACCTGGGCACCCAGGACACTTTCCTGCTGAGCCCGCCGAAGCAGGAATTCCCCAGCAACCAGCTCCCCGCGCCGGAAGCCGGCGGCCCCTCCGGGACGTACGGCTACTTCACTCCGAGTTCGTCCAAGTACACGACGATTGCGTGCGGCACTACCACCGTCAACGGTAAGACCACCACCAACTACCTCACCCCTGCAGCCTGCGCTATGATCACCGAGAACGGCTTGCCGAACGCTTCCGACGCCAACGGATTGACCTATTACCAGTCCTTGGCTTCCGGCGGCACTGGCCAATACAGTTACACGCCGGATCTGCGCATCGTCAATTTCTGGAGCCTGCCGGCCGGTCCGTTCCAGCTGACCAATGGCACCAATTCGGCCACCCCTGGCTACAGCCTTACCTACACGGACTACAGCGCCAGTCCCGTGCACCGCTTCTACCAGATGTGGCAGCAGCTGAACTGCAGCGTCTTCCACGCCTCCTGGGAGAATCCCTCCGGCTGCAACGGTCAGTTGTTCTCCTGGGTGGAAGCGACCGTCGGCGCCGGAACCAACGGCCTGACCCAGGCCCAATACGCGCAAGGCTACTACGGCCCCTCCTTCAGCGAGTTCTTCTCCTACCCCGCCGGGTATTCCGCGACGAACCCGCCGACGGAAGCGGAGTGGACCGCGAACGAGTACGCATTGTACGACTCGGTCCCAACCACCACGGGCGAAGGCTCCACTGCTTTGGGCTTCTACAACGTCCAGCAGGGCGATGCGCCCTATTTCAAGCGCTTGGCGGACTCCTACGCCATGAGCGACAACTTTCACCAATCCGTCAACGGCGGAACGGGCGCAAACCACATCATGCTCGGCCATGGCGACGCCATCTGGTTCAGCGACGGCAATGGCAATCCCCAGATTCCGCCCCATAACGTCTCTGTTACCACCAATCCCGCTGGCTACGGCGGGACGGGAACGATTGACGAGATCGAAAACCCGGATCCCGCTCAGGGCACCAACAACTGGTACACGCAGGACGGCTACGGCTCAGACTACAATGCGGGATACCCCTCTTATGACTGGACCACGACCCAGCCTAACGGGTTGCCCATTATCTACGGCGGCGGCTCCTACAGCAACTGCTCGGACCCGAGCCAGCACGGCGTCGAGCCCATCCTGGAGTACTTGTTTACGCTGGGCATCAACCCGCGTTGTGAACCGGGCCACTACTACCTGCTGAACAACTACAATCCCGGCTGGTTCGGTAACGGTAACAACGCGTTCGCTGACCAGAATCCGTCGAACACACCGTTCACCATTCCTCCCTCGTCGACGCCAAGCATCGGCGATGACCTCAACAACGCCAATGTCTCCTGGAAATACTACGGCGACCAGTGGAACAACTACGTCAACGACCCGTACCAGCTGAATTGGGGCGTCAAGGGCCCGACCTCGGACGAGTACTGCAACATCTGCAACCCATTCCAGTACGACACTTCCATCATGTCGAACCCAGCGCAGGTCGCGGCGCACATCCAGGATACGGTGAACCTGTATTCGGATATCGCAAACGGCACGCTGCCCGCGGTTTCCTTCGTCAAGCCCAGCGGCTGGGTGGACGGCCATCCGTCCTCCTCTAAGCTGGACCTGTTCGAGGGCTTCGTGCAGAACATCGTCAACCAGGTTGAGTCATCCCCGACGTACACCCAAGACACCGTCATCCTCATCACCGAGGACGAAGGCGGCGGCTACTACGACTCCGGCTATGTGCAGCCGCTCGACTTCTTCGGCGACGGCACGCGCATTCCGCTGATCGTGGTGGCGAATCCGCAGTACCTGCCGCTGCGCGCCCCGGGATACATCTCCCACCAGTACGCCGATCATGTGTCCATCCTCAAGTTCATCGAGCGCAACTGGAATCTGCCGCCGGTAACGCGCCGCAGCCGGGATAACTTTCCGAACCCGGTGCAAATATTCGGCTCCTATGCGCCGATAAACGCCCCGGCACTGGACGACCTGTTCGACTTTTTCAACTTTAACCATTTCCCGGGTGGTCACTAGTCAGCTTCCCGGTTAGAACCGAGAGACTTGCGAGCCTCCGGTGTCCAGCGATGGGCACCGGAGGTTTCGCGTTTTCAGGGATGGCTGCGAGCGGAAACTCGAACGACCAGTGGTTGGTCGTGAGGTTTTCCCGGCTGTATCCCGCTTCCGTCTGTTTCGGGAGCCTCCGCCCCGCTTTGGTTGCGACAATAATGTCTTCTTTGCGCTCCTTCTTAAATTTGGCGATGAGCATTTCGCTTCGCCCGTCGCCGTACACGTCCGCCGTATCTATAAAGTTCACACCGCTTTGCACCGCTTTATGCAGCGTAGCCAAGGACTCGTCGTCCGACACCTTCCCCCAGGAGCCCCCGATCGCCCAGGCTCCAAAGCTAATATCGGAAACTTGCCAGTCCGTCCGTCCAAGCGCTCGATACTGCATGGTTCTCTGGCCCTCCTTTATTGGGTTGCTGACGATATTTGAGAATACAAGACTCCCTCCATAATACCGTCGACTGCACACCGAGATCTGACAGATGGATGAAAAACTGGGTCTTGCTGAGGTCGCCTGGAAAGATTTTTCGTTCTTTGCATGGCCCCTATTCAGAAACCGTTACCAGCGTCTTCCCGTCATATAAAAATAGCTGTCCACGACGGCTGAGGCGTCCAAAGAAAGATGAGAAGGCGCAACTCACAACCAAGTTTGCCGCCGTGCCTTGCACTCGGGCTGGCTTTTCTGATGTGCGCGGCAAATGCCGGCGCAACGCAGGCGCCGATTCCACACGGCACGATAGAGATTATCGCTCAGAATGAATCGATCGAGCCGGGGCGTGGCTTCAACCTCGGGCTGCATTTCCAACTGGAAAAAGGGTGGCATATTTACTGGGCTAATCCTGGTGATTCGGGCGAACCGCCGCGAGTGGAGTGGAAGATGCCTAGGGGCATTACAGCGGAGGAGATTGAGTGGCCCACGCCTCATCGCTTAGGAACTTCCACAATTGTAGATTATGGTTACGAGGACGCCGTGACCCTGATCGTGCCGGTGCGTACGGAGACAAATCTGGCGGTGCAGCAATCTGCGCAAATCGTTGCGCAAGTAAAGGTACTGGTATGCCGCGAGATGTGCGTCCCAGGCAAGGCGCAACTCTCGTTGACGCTTCCCGTCAAATCCCAAACTGCTGCCCCGGACAGCATAACGACCGGTTTATTTGCAGCGGCGCGCAAATCCCTGCCGCAACATGCGCCGCAGAGTTGGAAATTCAGCGTGGAGGACACAAAAAGTTCCTTCCTGCTCAGGGGAAACCTTGGGCATCAAACTACGCGCGCGATCTTTTTCCCCTTGAACGAATCGCAGATTGATAATGCCGCGCCCCAAGATCTTGCACCCACGGCTACTGGGTTTCGACTGACGTTACGAAAGTCGGAACAGCTCTTGAAGCCCACCACACGGTTGAAGGGCGTGCTAGTGCTGTCCGATGATCGCGCCTATTGGATTGATGTACCAGTGAGCAAATCAAGCGCGGTGCAAAATAATTCTAGTATGGATGTTCAAAGGCAACATTTCCTAAAGGAGGCACCGACGATATGAAGCGCTCCATTGTATATCCCGCGATGTTCGCCCTGATTCTTTGCATCGCTCCGCTGCTAATCGCGGCGGCAAAAGTTGGCGAGGCTGCGCCGGACTTCACCGCGACAGCAAGCAACGGCAAGACGGTTCGGCTTTCGGCCAACCTCGGGAAATATGTTGTGCTCGAATGGCACAACAACGGATGCCCCTACGTTGGGAAACAATATAACAGCGGCAACATGCAGCGTTTGCAAAAGCAGTGGACTGCGCGCGGAGTGGTATGGCTCACCATACTTTCTTCTGCACCCGGAAAACAGGGCTACGAGACCGCGAGCGAAGAAAACGACTACATGGCCAAGATGCACGCAACGCCGACCGCCGCTCTACTGGATCCAACCGGTGAGATCGGACATCTATACGACGCGAAGACCTCGCCGCAGATGGTCGTGATCAATCCGCAAGGCATTGTGATCTACGATGGCGCGATTGACGACAAACCCACCACGGACCTGAACGATGTTCCGGGCGCGACCAATTATGTGAATCTCGCGCTCGAACAAGCTATGGCCGGCAAGAAAGTGGAAACGCCCGCTACGCGGCCTTATGGTTGCTCAGTGAAGTACGCGGACTAGCTAATTGAGGATCGTGCGGTAGTGAGCGCTATTCCCCTGCTGCCACTCAGCAAACCTTTCGTTTGAAATAGTTCGATCCGCTTTTCGGTCCCGGTTTAATCGTATTCGCCAAACGCCCTCGCGGGACGTTGGCCGTCGAACGTGTCTCCAGTAATTGCAATTCCCTGCAAGGGGTGGGACTATCGGACAACTGCTGGGATACGCTGCTGCGCGGCTTGGAACGTGGAATGCCCTACCACTTCGAGTTCGACTCGGCCAACCGGATTCTCCTAGCCCGGTTTGAAGGAAAAGTTAACGACGCAGAACTGAAGGAATACTATCGGACCGTTGAGAGATATGTGGCGGCGACAAATCCGAGCGCGGGCGTATTGGATATGTCAGCGGTAAGTTCTCTGGAAGTTTCCCCTCAGACGATTCGCGAGTTAGCTAGTTTGCCGCCGGCATTTTCGGATCCACACCAAGCACGTTGCATTATTGCTCCTTCTCCGAAAATTTTTGGCATGGCGCGGATGTTTGAGTTGCAGGGACAGCATACGCGGCCGAACCTGCACGTCGTTCGTACGGCAAAGGAAGCTTGGGCCATACTGGGCGTCTTGAAGCCTAAATTCGAGCTCTTGGAAATAAAAGTGTAGCGTTGTCGCTGAATCCTTGAATCGTTTTGAGCTAACGCTGGATGGTTAATTTTGTCGGATCGAAATCGTAGCCTTCGTCCTGTACGGTTTTCTGCGCTGTGGCGCGCAGAGCCTGCTCGTCGGCATTCTTCGGCAAGTTGCAATGACGCCGAATCACTTCTTCGCCTTCCGTAATGCGAACGAGCCACTTCGATTTCTCGTTATCCCAGGAAACTTGTACACGATCGGCGGCCATGGCCATGCGTCCTCCGCTAGATAATTTCAGCGACATTGTACGCCTGACGCGCTCTAAGACGCATTATTTTGTATTTTGCGCCAGGGTATTTTACGGCTGATCCTGGCGCTCGATTCGAAAGGTGTAGCATCCTGCGGTGGTGCTGCGTACATGGATGTATTCGACGTCGCGGCGCGCGAAAAGTTTGTCAATGGCCGAATCTACGCTGCCGTTTTCCACATATTCCTGGGCTATAAGCCGTCGGCCTGGAGCATACGCGTTGAGCGTGCGCAGGCCATTTTTTAGCTCCGCGGGAAAACCTGCGTCTTCGGGATAACGCTCGCAGGATTGCGCGTGGATGTACACCGGACCGGGGAGTGGCAGCTTCTCCAGGCCTTCGAACGCATCGTAGGTAAAGAGCAGGGCCTGCTCGCCGGCCGGAATTGTTCTTAGACAATGGCGACAGGGCGCGTCGCCCTTGGAAATATCGGTGTAAGCGGGAAAATTGTAGTGTGGATCTTTTTGGGTGTGCCGAACCGCTTCGGCAACTTCAGTTGAAATGGCCATCACGCGGGTGGAAACCATTTTATTCTCCTCGACGCACGAAATATTCTTCTCGTGGCGCTGTTAGTTTCCCCGCTTCCGCAAAATGAAACTATCCGCTTCTGGCGGTCAAACTGTTTCGCTAGCAGGTGAACTTTTTTCAAACGCTTGTAAGATCGGAGTACTGGCGACGTTAAACCAATTTGGTGTTAGAATCCGCCATCCATGGAACGCGCGGGGAAATTTCTAGGTCGTACATTGCGGCGGCTCGATCAACCCGAAGCCGCTTTAGCTTGGTTGGCCAGCGCATGGCCGCGTGTGGTGGGAAAAATTCTCGCGGCGCATACCAAGCCTGTTCGCTGCGAGGCGGGACGTCTGGAAATTGTGGCCGACGGGAAAGCCTGGCAGAAGCAGCTGGAATCGATGAAAAAAGAGTTCTGCGAGCGCGTGAATCAAGCCTGGGGTGGGAATCTCGTGCGCGACGTGAAGTTTATTTCCAAGCCGGGTCCCAAACGCTCGCGCGAATTGGACAACGAGCACACTCCTTTTATTCGCAGCCGGAAAGGCAAGTAAGCTTCGCCTAGCGAGTTCGCCCTTCCAATACCACAGCCGTGCATGCTTGCGTTTGTGCACTTCTCTCCCTAAGATTAGTTGATCGCCGCGAGCTGGGAGTCTTAAAAACCGATGACGATAAGTCGCGAAGACGTTTTGCGGGTGGCCGAGCTTGCTCACCTGGAATTGACACCCCAAGAGGCCGACCTTTACCGCGGGCAGCTGGACGAGATTCTGAACTACATCGGCAAACTCCAGCAACTGGATGTGACCAACGTCGAGCCCATGACTAAGATGGCGTTCGCGAACGTGGTTTCCAGCACTTCTCCAGGAGCCGCTCCGCACGAAAGTGATTTTGACCTGCGAGAGGACCTCCTAAAACCGTGCAACATCGCCGACGCGGTGCTGGACCAGGCGCCTGACGCCGCGAAGCCATTCTTCCGCGTTCCCAAAGTGATTGACCGATGAGCGCCGCGACACCATGGACCGTGGCCGGCATACAGGAGGCTCTGCGTGCAAAGAAGATCTCTGCGCGCGAGATTGCCACCGAGTTTTACGCTGACATCGCCCGGCAAAATCCTACCCTGAACTCCTACCTGGCCCTCTCCCGTGAGCGCGCCTTTGCGCAAGCAGATCGCGTGGACGTCGCCACGGCCTGCGGCGAGAAATTGGGCCCGCTGGCTGGCGTGCCTATTGCGGTGAAGGATGTAATTAGTACCGCCGGCGTTCGAACTACCTGCGGCTCGAAGATTCTTGAGACTTACGTGCCACCCTATGACGCGACCGCGGTGGCGCGGCTGGAGAAGGCTGGGGCGGTAATCCTGGGCAAGACTAACTGCGACGAGTTTGCAATGGGAAGCTCGAACGAGAACTCAGCATACGGACCCGTACGGAACCCTGTGGCGTTGGACCGAGTGCCCGGGGGCTCCAGCGGAGGCTCGGCGGCCGCGGTCGCGGCCGGTTTGGCGGTTGCAGCCCTCGGTACCGACACGGGAGGCTCGATTCGCCAACCAGGGGCCTGCTGTGGCATTCCCGCACTTATGCCGACATACGGTCGCGTATCGCGTTATGGGTTGATCGCGTTTGCTTCCTCCCTAGATCGAATTGGGCCCTTCGCCACCAATATCGCTGATGCTGCCGCGATTATGTCGGTGATTGCCGGGCGTGACGAATCTGATGCTACCTCAGCCCCTGTTCCCGCTGCGGATTACGCCTCGGGACTTGAGCAGCCGGTGCAGGGGATGCGCATTGGAGTTCCGGAGGAGTATTTTGCGGAGGGGATCGATAGCGAAGTAAAAGAAAAAGTGCTCGCTGGAATCGCGCTACTCGAGAGCCTCGGGTGCCGGCGGGTCTCGCTGAAGATGCCGCACACCGAGTATGCCATCGCGACCTACTACATTATCGCGACGGCCGAGGCCAGTTCGAACCTAGCTCGTTACGACGGGGTACGCTACGGATTGCGGGTTCCCGGCGCGACGCTGATCGAGATGTATCGCAAGACACGCGAACGCGGGTTTGGAGCTGAGGTGAAGCGGAGGCTGATGTTAGGGACCTATGCGCTGTCGTCGGGTTACTACGACGCTTACTATCTGCGGGCGCAAAAGGTGCGGGCATTGATCGCGCGCGACTTTTCGGAGGCCTTCGAAAAGGTTGATGCAATCGTCGCCCCCACGACGCCGACGCCGGCGTTCAAGCTGGGGGAGAAGACATCCGATCCATTGCAGATGTATCTTGCTGATATATATACGGTTACAGGTTCGTTAGCAGGAATTCCGGGCATCTCAATCCCCTGCGGAAAGACCAAACAGAAGCTGCCTATTGGCATGCAGATTCTAGGCCCGCATTTCAGCGAAGCTGGCATACTCCAATTGGCTCGCGCGTTTGAAAAGGCCGGCGGATTCACGATTTGATCGCAGAATTTCCGTGCAGAACCTGGAGCCGATTCTCGACCTGCTGCAAACTTCGCGCCACAAATTCGTCGCCAGCGCTAATGGAGTTCCCAAGGAAGCCTGGCGCAAGTCACCCGGCGCAGAACGCTGGTCGGCCGCCGAGGTAGTGGCGCATGTAGGCATGGTGGAACAAGCGATCATCACTAGGGCGAAGAAAGTGCTGCAAGCTCCCGCGAATCCAGTGCCACTTCTGAAGCGATTGCATGTGCCTTTAGCTCTGGTGGCTTGGCGAGGCGCGAAGAGAAAATCGCCAATTCCGTTGGACTCGTCGCTAGTGACAAACCGGGCGGAAGCGCTGAGCCAGCTCGACGCGGCCCGCGAAGGGACGCTGGGCTTCATCGAGTCCACGCGCGATCAGGATTTAGGGCTTTACCGGTTTCCACATCCTTTTCTGGGCAGCCTGAACATCTACGATTGGTTCCGCATGATCGCTTACCACGATTTACGCCACGCGCAACAAATCCGTGAAGTTGTAGAAACATTTCATCTTTAGAGTTTAATTTCCACTTTGGGGCAAGAAATTGCAACTTGCGGCTTCACCTGCGTTTCGTGCGAATCCCGCAAATCACCAGTGTTTATAAGGGTTTCGCTGGTTTTCGCTGGCCGAAAGACTCAGCGGACTAGAACGGACGGACTATTGCAGGGGGATTTCGTTCTATTTACCCTGAGTTCAGCATCAAAGATACGGAGGTCGAGAATGGTGCGCATCAAATCCAGCCAAAAGATCTTCACCGAAGACGAGGTGTCCACGCTGACTGGCATTTGCCTGGACCATCTCCGCGGCCTCGCGCGAAATAAGCACTTGGGTACGGTGGCTCGCGCCGCAGAAGCGGCTGGCGCTGAAGCCGAGAAATGGCTGTTTACGAACACGGAGCTGATGATCGTGACGGTTCTGCAGCCGCGCTGCGACCACTAATTTCTGTCCCTGCCTTCGGTGACTTCTTTCTGCCCCACAATCAAGCGCGTTGAAATACACTCGTTTTGAAGCCTCTTAAGAGGGCTTAATTGCTAACCTGTTAGCTGCGGGCTACCTGGTTATTCGCCTGCCTTTCGCTTCTGCCCATCCCCTGGTTGCAGACCCTGGCAGGCCGGATTATTCTGAGGTGCACTCAACTCCGTGGAAGCCGGGCGCATCGTAATAAGAAGTGAAAGACTACAAGCGGGTTTGCAACAGCAATGTGGAACCAACTACATAAGAAGAAGGCTGTATCCCAACGGAGATTTTTTGCCACCCGCTACGGCACGCGATTGCTGCTGGCTATGGTGAGCCTGGTGTTAGGTGTGGCTAGGATTCCTCTTACTGCGACCGCAGCGCAATCTCCTTCCCCCGCGCAATCGTCTTCTTCGCAGGGAAACCAAGCTCCGCAAGCCGCCGGTTCATCGTCCACCGCCCCGCTGCCGCGAGGAAAGAAGTTGATGTTGAAAGACGGCACCTTTCAGCTGGTGCGCGAATATCACCTGGAAGGCGAGCGGGTGCGTTACTACAGCATTGAGCAATCGCAATGGGACGAGATGCCGGAGTCTTTAGTGGACTGGGAGGCGACGAAGAGAGTGGAAGTCGAAGAATCTAAACGCAACGCCGAGCTAGTGGCCAAGGTACACGCGCGCCAAGCGGGCCAAACAGCACAAGCGCTGGACATCGACGCCAGCTTGGAAGTCGCACCCGGAGTATTCTTGCCACCCGGCGAGGGGATTTTTGCGTTCGATGGAAAAAGCGTTGCCAAGATTCCGCAAGCGCCCGCGGATATTAAGTTCAGCAAAAAGCAAATGCTGAAGCAGGTGCTGGTGCCGATTCCAATCGTTCCATCGCGGCATACCGTTTCGCTGCTCGGCGCGCACGCCAAGCTTCGCATCGTGTCGGCGCAGACCGAATTTTATATGCGCACTGCGGATGGCCGGGAACCGGAGCTGGAACTGTTAAAAGCGAAGATTAAGGACGACGAAAGATACCTGGAGAATCTCGATGAACTTTTCAAAGAACAGGGCACTTCGGGACAAACAACTGTGCTGATGCAGCGCTGGCTGATCGCTCCGGGAGTTTATAGATTTACCTTAGAACAGCACCTGGATCCGGGAGAATACGCTCTGGCGGAAATCGTTCAGGGTGGCGGAACAAATCTTTACTTTTGGGATTTCGGGCTGGATGCCGAGCCGGCACGAGCGCCGGCCAAGGCCAGCAAATAGCTGGCCCTCTTTATTTCTTGCCGACCGCTTGACCTTGCAATAGCTGAGTCAGCAACGTCGCCAGCGCGGCGACGTGGAATGGTTTCTGGAGCACCGAAGCGCCTTTCTTTTCGAATTTTGCCACCTGATCGGGATCGAGCAAGGCTCCGGTCATGAAAACGAATCGCGGGTTTGGTCCTTGCGCCTGCGAGCGCACACGATCGAAAAGTTGTTCGCCGTTCAATCCCGGCAAATTAAAATCGCAAAGAACGAATTCGTAATCCTGCGCGGTCAAATGCGCGAGGGCTTCTTCAGAGCTCGGGGCTCCTTCCACGATCATTCCGCGCGCCGCCAGACCTTCTTGCACGATCTCGCGAATGCTTTCTTCGTCGTCCACAATAAAAACAGAGTGGCCGCGC
>Ga0209420_1000072_pt1 | contig 64722 bp, 51 predicted proteins | sample BlaSpr_A8_OM1_O1_FD_187972 | JGI IMG/M metagenome (GOLD analysis project Ga0209420, IMG submission 187972) | Forest soil microbial communities from Thunder Bay, Ontario, Canada - Black Spruce, Ontario site 2_A8_OM1_O1 (SPAdes) (version 2) | ecosystem: Environmental > Terrestrial > Soil > Boreal... | reverse complement strand
CCAGACAGCCACCATCGCCGCCAGCACAACTGGCGCCCAGAGTTGCTTGATGCCATCCCAAACAGCTCCAGCCACAACGTTGTTAATAAATCCTTTAGCTTGCTCGGACAGCCCATGCAGGAATTGTCGCAGAATTTTCACCGTGCCACGTATAAATGCCCTTTTTCTTGCATGTCAGGAACGATCAGGCGCCGGGACCTGGCGCCGCACTTCACCAGAGAAAATGTGGCGCAGGTGGAACGAATTGTACTTCTCGCACTCGATCACTGCTTCACCGAAGCCTTTCAGTTCGGCTAGCGGAACAGGCTATTGTGGAAAGCGAGATATTCACGCGACGGCACGCTGTTGCTTTCGCGAGGCAATCGTATGGCTCTACCGTGCAGTTGATAATAGTCTCGCCCGTTTTCAAACTCCTCTCGAATGCGATTGCTGATCACCACCTTCAGTTGATCCGCGTCAACAGTCACGTATCCCTGATCAAACAAAGTGTGCAGATCGCTCCGCAAGAGGAGACCATTCTCCGATGCATGTGGGCCGCCCACGCCGTAAGGTTTAATATGAGCAGCCTCCAGCACCGGCAGTGTGCGTTCCCCCGTGATCGTACATCTACGTTCATAAACGTCGGTCACAATCATTCTGAATGTGCCTTGGCCAAGTCGCGGTCGAACGAGCACGGGCTCGCCGTAACGGACACTCTCGACTGCTGCTATAGTCGCCGGGCCAGGGTCAGAGTTCGCAGTGGCGCGTGTCGCCAATCTTTCGGTGACCGCTTCCCAGAGGGCCCTGCCGCTGGCTCCGTCTTCGCTGTCGTAGCCCTTTCCTTGGACAATGTTGAGGCTGAAATCCAGAGGTACTGGAATCCATTCTGCATCTCGGAAAAAGAATGGTTCCGCCAAGAGTATGCAACCGATCGTCGGGTTCTCCGTGAGTTCGATGGGTACGCGCCTGTATTTCGCAATCCTGTCACGCATTTCCGAAAGAGATCGAACGCCGTTGCCTTCGCCGAAAGCTTCCCACGAGAGCGAGAGTGGCAATTGGATGAAACGGGTGAAGAACCCACCACCGACTATGAAGTTGCGCGGCGAATGAAGCTTAAACAGGAGCATTTGGCCTGGGCTGAGTGCTTTGAATGACGCCTCAGGCGATGGGCGCCAGAAATTTACTTCATCCACTCGAGACTTGGAAGCATGTAATTGGAACCAGTCGTAATCGGTAACCGCGACGAAAAAATTCATCGAGCAACTCTCAGCAAAACGGCGTTGCGGTGAAAGTCAAACGTCATGTCCGCGCGAATTTCACTGGCGCGCATCCGAGCGAGACTACACCATTGCAAGAATGCTCCGCGCAAAAAAATAGTCAGGATTAGTTAAGAACATCGACAGCCGCGAGCCATGCGAGGGATGCTACTGTGGTCATTGTTGATTTCAAATGAATTTCAATGGGACAATCATTGAAATAGAAAAGGGCTGTCCCCCGCGGTCAGCCCTAGGCCCAAATCAGCTTGGTAGCAAATTGGTAGCACGTGTTTTGGTAGCATTTTGGTAGCAAAACACGCCGATTTTGGCGGTTTTTGCCGACTCGTCCGACTATTAAAGCCTTTGCCGTCAGCAAGTTGCTGTTTTCGTCGTTCCATGGCATGGAAGAGGTCGCCGGTTCGATCCCGGCCAGGTCCACCATCTTTTCAACAACTTGCGAACTTCCCGACCGATCGGTTGGTAGCAGCAAATTTCAAAAACATTTTTTCAGTCAGCGCGAATTTCTTCCGGCTTCACTCTGAGTTCAGCATTAATCGCGTCGACGGTTGCTTCGACGCTTTCCGGGATTTCCTGCAAATACACGTCGGTCGTTGTGGCCGCACGGGAATGCCGGAGAAGTACCTGAACATCCTTCACCGTTCCCTTCTTCTGCGCCAGCGTCGCTATCGTGCACCGGATCGCTTGGAAGGTCAGCTTCGGTAGTTCGAGCTCCTTCGCCAACTTGTGCAGCACCCGCCGGCGGTAGTTGCCGGTGTCCATGAATCCGCCCTGGGCATCCGGAGAAATGAAGGCGTCAGGCGACGAGTCTGGACACTCCTGCTTCCAGAGCCACAGATCGTCCGCCAGTTCCTTCGGCAAATGCACGCGTCCCAAACTCTTCTTGGTTTTGCCCCAAGGCCGAATAGCGCCTTTGTAGGCGGTCTCGAATACGTGCATTTTCGATTCCGCTTGGTCGAAGCACTTCCAGCGAAGAGCGAACAGCTCGCTGGGACGCAGGGCATTCGTCATCTCGAGCTCCAGCAGAATACGATCCCGCAACGACAGCTGAGAAAGCGCATTCCGTAGCTGTTCCCACGTTAATGTGGTTTTATCCGTGTCGCGCAACTGCGAGGGAACCGTGACCTTGCGCGCAGGATCTTTCACGAGGAAGTCTTGCTCGACTGCCTCGGCAAAAACATCTCGCACGTAAGCTCTCACGACGAGAACCTACCCCTCGGTATCATTCTCCGCGCCGTAGATAGAGCTCCATTTGACCCTTGTATCAGGCTTGAAACTGCCTGCTTCAATTCCACGACGACCAGCCGCCTGTTGTAGTTCTTGGTCATTTCGAGTTTGCCGAGAATCAATCCGGGCTTTCTGACTTTAGCGAAGCCAGACAGGTGCCTGTCGGAGTCTCTAATCATCCTGACCTGTTCAACTACAAAACCTTTCTGCTCAAACTGAGTTCTAATATCTGCTCGGTTCTTGTGACATCGGCTTCGCTGATTTCGAAGAGTCCAATTCGGGGTCTCCTATAGGCAATCTAGAGGTTAGGACTTTATACCTCTAGATTGTCAGAAGGAGAACTGACGTTCCTAACAAATCATTCAGGCTCTGCAATTGTTTTCAACGGGCGCAACGCAAAACTCTCTCCTTGACACTCTACATATCACAGCGCTATATAGGTAGAACATCTAGGAGAAAACATGGCTCCGCTGGAAAAAACCGATCTTTTGCAAGGGACCCTCGACATGCTCATCCTAAAAATTGTGGCTCTCGGGCCGGTTCATGGGTATGGCATCTCGCAGCGCATTCGGCAGATTTCGAAGAAAGTTCTCCAAGTTCAGCAAGGCTCGCTTTATCCGGCTCTCCATCGATTAGAAAAGCGGGGTTGCCTCGCAGCCGATTGGGGAGAATCGGAGAACGGGCGGCAGGCGAAGTTCTATCGATTGTCCGCCAAAGGGCGAAGACAACTGGCAACTGAGGAAGCGACCTGGAGCCGCATGTCGGAAGCGATCGCTCTGGTTCTTGGAGCACCGCGGCAGGAGGCATAAATGGCCTGGTGGAAAAAAGTTTTTCGTACCCATACTCCGGAAGAAGATCTGGATCGCGAGGTCGCTTTCCACATCGAGGAGCTAACTCAGACAAATATCTGCCAGGGCATGAATCCTGTCGAGGCCCGTCGCCAGGCAGTGCTTGAGTTCGGAGGCCGCGAGCAGGTGAAACAGGAACTGCGTGATCTTCATTCTTCCGCCTTCCTTAAGGGTGTTTCATTCAACCTGAGCGCCGCCATGCGTTTTATACGGCGCTCGCCTTCTTTTGCGGCTGCGGTCATGCTGACGCTTGCCCTCGGCATTGGTGCTAACAGCGCTGTGTTTTCCGCCATTGACGCAGTTGTTTTGCGCCCACTTCCCTTTCCCAGTGGCGATCAGTTGGTCGTCTTGTATCAGCACGATTCGAAAAACAGAGACGGAAACCACTTTGTCGCTCCGGTCCGGCTTGAAGACTGGAACCGGATGGCTTCAACATTCCAGGGCATCAGCGGCTATTACAAGGACGACCTGTCCGAAACTTCGGGCCCTCTCGCGGAACGAGTAACCGAAGCTCTGGTCGCTCCGCGGTTCCTCCAGGTGATGGGCACATCGCCTTTGCTGGGACGAGATTTCACCGCGGAGGAGGAACGTTTTGGCGGTCCCGACGCTGCCCTGATCAGCTACAGCTTTTGGCAGCGACGCTTTCAGAGTGACCCGGAGGCTTTAGGCAAAAAGCTTCATGTCGGCAGCTTTTCGTACTCGATCATCGGGATTATGTCGGCTTCATTTCTTTTTCCCGACCAGGACGTAGACCTCTGGACCCCGAGCGCGCCTGATGCTCCTTATGCGCAGCGGCGTGATTCCACCTGGTTTACCGTGATTGGCCGAGTGAAGCCGGGCGTAACTGTGGCGAATGCGCGAGCCGATCTCGCCACGGTTCAGAGCCGACTGGGCAAACAGTTTCCCATACCGGACGCGGACCTGACCGTGGAACTCCAACCGCTCAAGGAAGTGATCGTCAGTGATGTGCGCAGCTCGCTCTGGCTTTTGTATGGATCGGTCTCGCTGCTGCTACTGATCGCCTGCTCCAACATCGCTGCTCTGCTGCTGGCGCGCACTTCGGACCGCACCCACGAGTTGTCCATCCGATTTTCCCTGGGCGCGTCCCGTCGCGCCGTCATTACCCAGTTGCTCACGGAGGTCTTCGTCCTGGCTTTGGCCGGATCTTTGCTGGGCCTGCTAGTAGCCGGCGCCGCGACGAGCGCGTTGCATTCGCTGTCGAAAACTCTGCCGCGCGCTGAAGAGATTTCGCTCAACTGGCGAATCGTTGTCTATTCTCTTGCCTGCGCGTTCGCAACCACGTTGCTGTGTGGTGTTTTTCCCGCGGTTCGAGCGGCGCGCCGTGAATTGGCTCGCGACCTTGCCCACAGCTCTCGCACTCAGGTATCCACTCGTAATCCACTGCAATGGATTTTGGTTGGCGTGCAAGTCATGCTGGCGGTAACTCTGCTGACCGGAGCAGGGCTGTTATTGCGCAGCCTGCAGGAGCTGAGCCGAGTTTCGCCCGGCTTCGATCCCTCTCATATTCTCACATTTCAAATCAGCGGCTCTTGGGGCGAAACCAGCGACATGAAGAATCTGATTCGCCGCATCGATCGAACGCTCGATGGCCTCCGCGCTCTGCCTGGAGTGGAAGCTGCGGCTACGGGAGCGGGGCTTCCCGGCGTTCCCTCGCTTTATCAAGTTGAGTTCACAATCGATGGCCGCGAAGATCCCAATCGCCAGATTCTGGCCGACAACCGAACTGTTTCGGCGGGATACTTCGATACGATGCGAATTCCTCTTCTCGCGGGCGAAGGCTGCAAGCAGGACTCGACCACGATCGACGTGATTGTGAATCGCAGCTTTCAGGAACGATACCTCAACAACACGCCGCCGTTAGGACACGTGTTGAAGGCGGCCGCGTATAACGACTTTTCGACGCAAGGCACGATACGGGGCGTCGCCGGCGATGCCAGAGAACAAGGACTGAATACGCCTGCCGTTCCAACCGTGTACGGCTGTTTCAGCGCGCCCAACCCGTTTCCGAACTATTTGGTCCGGACCCGCGGCAATCCGCTTCTGATGGCAGACACGATTCGCCGCAGCATTCACGAACTGGAACCCGGAAGAGCCGTCTATGCAATGATGCCTTTGCAGGAACATCTCGACGATTCTTTCTTCGAGAATCGGCTTCGCACTATCCTGTTAACGCTGTTTGCCGTCACGGCTGTGTTGCTCGCCTGCATCGGTCTCTACGGGACCCTGAACTATCTGGGGCGTCTGCGGCAACGCGAAGTAGGGATTCGCCTCGCGATGGGAGCGCTGCGGGGCCAGATTGCTATGCGCTTCCTGCTTCAAGGGATGCGCGTCACCCTCGCCGGCTGCATTGCCGGCCTGCTTCTCAGCGTTGCAGCAGGCCGTATGATCGCGGGAATGCTCTATGGAATTTCGTCCCTCGATCGGAGCACGTATGTTGCAGTCTCGCTCTTGATTCTAACGGTTGCGGCGATTGCGTCACTGCTTCCCGCATGGCGCGCCGCACGAGTGGAGCCGGTTCAAATTCTTCGCGAGGAATAGAGTCAAAACGGCTGCTGCCCTGTGTCACAACCAAGCCTCACATTTGCCCAACACTTGCTTGATTCGTGCATTCGGGACACATGCGTGACAGGCACTCTTTGTTTTCAGAGCATATTTTTACTAAGCCTAAATTTCGGCGCGCTTTAGCAGATAATCAAGGCCCCCGATGCGGAACCAGCGGTAGCCGTAGGGCTCGAGCAAAATGCGATGCTTGCCGGATGAGTTGGGAGTGCTGTGATCGTTTGACAGGAGATTGACGAGCTGGCCATCCACTTTCGCGCCGGCCCGGAATTTGACTTCTGTGGGAACGGGACTGAGATTGTGTACGAATAGAAGGGAGTTGTTGCGCCAATCGTAGCGGAGCGCAAGCACCTCGGGTTTCCCTGTCGCGAGGATTGAAAAATCGCCCCAACCGATCTCGGGAACTTCTTTCCTCATGCGGATCATGCGTTCGGTCCAGTCCATGAGGGAGTTGGGATCGCGCTTCTGCGCGGCGACATTTACGTGCTCGAAACCGTAAGGGCCTTCGGCGATTACGGGAATTACAGGTTTATCACTTTCCGTGAATCCCGCTTGCGGTTCATTGGACCATTGCATTGGCGTACGGGCGCAGTCGCGTTCAGGCAGATCGAGGTTGTCACCCATGGCAATTTCGTCTCCGTAGCGGAAGACGGGAGTGCCGGGGAGCGTCATCATCAGACTGTATGCGAGCTCAAGCCTGCGTCGGTCGCCTTGCATCATGGGAGCGAGACGGCGGCGAATCCCTCGCTTGTATAGCTGCATGTTCGGTTCAGGACCGAACGCGGCGAAGACTGCCTGGCGCTGCTTCTTCGTCAGGCGACCGAGGTCGAGCTCATCGTGGTTTCGTAAGAACTGCGCCCACTGCGCGGTGGCGGGACGTGGCTTGGTAGTCTTCAAGGCTTTGACGAGGGGACGAGTGTCACCTGTGGCAAGCGCGTAGAAGAGGTTTTGATTCACCTCGAAGTTGAACATCATTTGCAGGCGCTCGCCGGAAGCGCCGAAGTAATTCATATCCACATAAGGGAGTACGTTTGCTTCGGCAAGAATGATGGCGTCGCCTTCGCGCCAGGTGAGAAATTCGCTGAACATGCGAAGCATGTCGTAGTGCTCGGTGGGGCGTCGATGAGTAGCGCCTTTGGCGGAAATGACGAACGGCACGGCATCCATGCGAAATCCAGAGACGCCTAACTGAAGCCAGAAACCCATTATTCTTAGAATTTCAGCTTGAACCTCGGGATTCGAAGTATTCAGATCGGGCTGAAAATCGTAGAACCTGTGGAAATACCAGGCTTTTGCCGCGTCATCGTAATCCCATGTGGATTTCTGGACGCCCGGGAAGACCATACCTTTGTTCGCGTTTCGCGGCTTCTTCTTTGACCAGACGTACCAATCGCGGTATTTGGACTCCGGATCTTTGCGCGCCTCCTGAAACCACGGATGCTGGTTTGACGTGTGATTCACGACAAGATCGATGAGGACACGAAGGCCTCGCTGTCTACATCCCTGGGTAAACTCGACAAAGTCTCCCAGCGAGCCGTAGCGGGGATCGACTCCGTAATAATCGGAGACGTCGTAGCCATCGTCGCGACCCGGCGAGGGCTGGAACGGAAGCAGCCAGATTGCCGTTACCCCCAGGCCCTGTAGGTAATCGAGGCGGCGGAGGAGGCCTCGAAAATCGCCGATCCCATCAGCGTTCGTGTCGAGGTAGGTTCCGACGGAGAGGCAATAGAAGATTCCATTTTTGTACCAGAGGTCGTTGATCACTAGGAGTCCTCAGGTTACGGCTTACAACTTGCGGATCGATTTTACCTTGAGCGATATTGGTTTGGGGAATCTAGGGGCCTGAGCGCATGCAGGATTTAAAGTGGTGGCAGCGTGGTGTTATCTATCAAATTTACCCGCGCTCGTTTCAGGATAGCAATGGGGATGGAATCGGCGATCTTCCGGGGATTATTCGGCGCCTGGATCATGTTGTAACCCTTGGCATCGACGCTATCTGGATTTCTCCGATTTATCCTTCGCCCATGGCGGATTTTGGATATGACGTCGCGGATTATTGCAATGTGGCGGAGGTCTTCGGGAACCTCGCCGATTTCGACCGATTGGTCGCCGAGGCGCATCGGCGAGGGCTCAGACTCATTCTGGATTTCGTTCCCAACCACACTTCCAACGAGCATCCCTGGTTTATTGAAAGTCGAAGCTCACGCGCCAATCCGAAAAGAGACTGGTACATCTGGAGAGATGCTGGGGCGGAGGGCGCTCTCCCTAACAATTGGCTCAGCCGTTTCGGCGGGCCTGCATGGGAATGGGATGGAAGGACGAATCAATATTACTACCACTCGTTTTTGAAGGAACAGCCGGACCTCAATTGGCGAAATCCGGCGGTGAAGCAAGCAATGCACGATGTACTACGGTTCTGGCTGGATCGCGGCGTGGATGGGTTTCGGGTGGATGTACTCTGGCTGCTGATCAAGGACGATCAGTTTCGAGACAATCCCGTAAATCCTGGCTACGTTCCGGGTGAATCGTCGCACGACCGGCTGTTGCCGTTCTACACCGCCGATCGGCCCGAGGTTCACGCGATTGTTGCTGAGATGCGGAGTGTAATGGATACGTATCCGGATCGCGTTTTGATCGGTGAGATTTATCTGCCGATTGAACAGTTGGTCACTTATTACGGGCACGATCTCAAGGGGGCACATTTACCGTTCAACTTTCAGCTCCTTCAGACTGCTTGGAATGCGGCGAGTATCGCTCAGATCATGGAAGAGTACGAAGCGGCCTTACCGCACGGGGCTTGGCCGAACTGGGTTCTGGGAAATCACGACAAGGAGCGGATAGCGTCGAAAATTGGTTCGGCCCAGGCACGGGTTGCGGCAATGCTGCTGCTTACTTTGCGCGGCACGCCGACCATTTATTACGGGGAGGAAATTGGGATGAAGGATGTTCCCATTGCCCCCGAGCAGGTTCAGGACCCGGCTGAGAAAAATGAGCCGGGGCTGGGATTGGGGCGCGATCCGGAGCGAACTCCGATGCCGTGGGATGGCTCGCTTCTTGGAGGCTTCACTTCGGAAGAGCCATGGCTGCCTTTGGGCGCCGACCACGCGCGCGTGAATGTGGAGGGTTTGCGCGAGTCTCGCCGATCGATTTTGAATCTGTACCGGCGGCTGATTGATTTGCGACGAGACAGGCCGGTCCTTACACATGGATCCATCGATGCGGTGGCCGTTCAGGGAAACATTTTGAGGTACGAAAGACGGCAAGGAGATCAACGACTCGTTATTGCCCTCAATCTGGCTCATGAACGGGCGCGCGTATTATCGCTCCCGTCCGGCAGATTGCTGCTATCCACAGACCTTGACCGTGATGGAGAGGATGTGGGCGCGAGCGCTTCGCTTCGTGCGGACGAGGGAATAATTATACAAGGCACCTAACCCGATGGTGCATCTGAAGTCGTCCCGGTAAATCTTAGGCCTCCAGATCGCAAATGCGGGCGGAGTGATCTTACTTGTCACCACCGAGACTTGCCCAATCCTCCAGGTTAGCTATGCTGGCACCATCGCGACGCCGGCCCCCGCCGGAGTTCGGCATCGGTTGTTGCCAAAGGCAAACGGAATCGCATCGCCAATGCGAGGTACGGCGCGGGAAAGGAACGTGCTGACGACAACGGCCATCACGATGATGCCGTGTGAAAGCGATCTGCACCTGAAACGCATTAGTGAACCGCCTGCGTTCTTCAAGCTCGAGTTCAGGGTAGCTGATGCGGGCAGGCCGAATCAGGAGGTCAGATACTTTTCATGCAGCGGACGCACGGGGCATATCCCTGTCGCAGCGCTTCCCTGGCCTGGATTGTGTGTGTGGGCTTTGTCGTGGATGAAGGGACACCCAGCTGCGTGAAAAGTTTTCCCCTCCCCCGAAATGACCACCAACATATCCGGGGGCACGCCAGCACCAGGCTGTGCAAGTTCTGAACGCAGTTCTGGAAGGTTGAAGACCGAAGATCTAGCCACCTCGAAACTGCCGGCGACCAGAGACGAACATAGAGATTTTTCGGCGGTTAGGACGCAGGACGCTTCCCATACAACCATTTCCGCAGAAACGCGACGCCGATGCCGATGAGAAGGACTGGCCCGACCCAATGCGTGTCGACGTGGATCATGCGCACGGCCGAAAGCAGAAACATGACGCCACCGATCAGAAATAGTAGGCCGGTGATAGCACAGTGAAAACAGCTATTTCTGTGCCAGTTCGCCAGGCAGCCAATGGCCATGGCGAAAAAGCACGCCGCCGGATTCCTATGAGGCTCAGCATTCCCCAGCCCTCAGCGAGACGATGAACCTAGCAGATCGCTGCTGGCGAGCTACAACAAGCTCCCACGATGACATTCACACTGCCGCCTACACGAGTTATCACACAACCACGCCCAATGGTTACAATCTTCAGATCAGTTACGTTACGCGCGACAACCGTTTGACCTTGGCGAAGGCCGTCAAACCAAAAACCTGAGTGAGACTGGGTACGACAAGAGCTGGGATTATCGCCGCAGTGTCAAACTCACGGTAAAGGAAGTAAGACAACGACGCCTTTGCCGACATCTGCGCCTGGACTGCGGGACGAGACTTCAGCGTTGCGATCAACGGAACCGTCGTTCGAACTCGGTGATCACCTTCATAACCATGACAACGCATTGCACCGGAAACTTGCCAACCGCAGTTTCGGCGGCGAGAACGAGACCATCGGCACCATCGTCCAATGTGTTGTAAATATCATTGATTTCAGCGAGGGTCGGTACGTCGGTGTGCACCATGGATTCCAACAGATTGGTGGCGACGTAAACGGGACGACCAACGGCCTTAACGCGCCCGATGATGTCCTTCTGATGTCCGGGGATCTGTTCCAGTGGCACCTGGCGCGAGAGGTCGCCACGATCGATCAGGATGGCATCGGAAAGGGCCGCGATCTCTTCCAGGTTCGTTATGCCGCAGCGAGATTCTATTTTCGAAATCAAGGTTGCGGTCGGTCCGATTAGCTCCCGCATCTCCCCGACATCCTCGGGACGATTCGCAAAAGACAAGGCATAATGGTCGACGCCCATCTCTCGTCCAATCTTGATCGCTTTGCGGTCCTTGGCGGTGATCGCTGGGAGATCGATATCGCGATGCACATTGCAAGCTTTGTTGCTGCCCACCCGCCCGCCTTTGCGGATGCGCAGAACCGCCCGGTCGCTTTCCAGTTCCATCACCTCAGCCACGACGGCGTGAAAATCAATCGTGATGAGGTCGCCGCGTTCCAATAGTTCAAGAGTCGAGGCCGGAGTGAAGTTGAACTTCTGAGCGGTACCGGAAATCGGATGACGATGAACGTGGATCAGACTGTCCTTCTTCAGATTGGTGGGCGGGGCTAGAAACGTTCCGGTCCGAACCTGCGCCCCTTCGCTGTCGAGACAAACCGGCACCGTGGAGTGCTCTTGCAAAAAGGCGATCGCAGGAAGCACGTCCTCTATCGCGGTATGCGAGAGGTTGATTCGAAAAAGACTGACGCCGACCGCCTGAAGACGCTGGATTATTCGGGGCTTGAGCGAAGTCGGCCCTAAGGTACAGATCACTTTTCTATTCGCCGCTGGAACATAACCGGTGGGACTGGCGCCCAGCCGTTGCTCGTTCATCATTCCTGTACTGACGAATAACTGCCCCAGTTTTGGCAGATCCACATCGCCTTCAAACGGACTGGACAAGTTCGAACCTCGTTCCTTACGCTAACCGGCCGACCAGCGTCTTGGATTGCAGAAATATCTTGGTGTCGAAATAACGTGGATTAAATGTACTTCGGGAGTTCCCTGGTACCGGATTCGCGGTTCTCGGGCCGATACGCTGGACCGCCAGTGTCACGAGATTTTCATCGAAGGTTAACGACATTGTCATCATTCTTTAACAATTCCATTATTACATCTATGTCTATCATAATACTAGCGTTATCGGAGCTGCCTCGTTTAGAAGCACGCGAAAGGCCAATCATGCCCCTTTTGTTTTGGCAGTAAACGGCCACAACCGAAACCCCGATAGTTGCAACTTATTGCGTCACTTGCGTGATTTTTTTCACATTCCTGTAATAATTTATTCACTTTCCTGTAATAAATGCTTCCCCGATCGGCGGCCTTTTGTTACTATTCACCAGTATGTCTAGCAACATAGTCGCCTATGGACTGCCCGTATACTCTGCGTCGTCGAGCCGCGCGCGCAGCAAAGCCCCGGTTTTTGTCATCGGCTGTAGCCGGTCAGGCACAACCCTGCTCTACCACATGCTTCTCTCCGCGGGGAACTTTGCCGTGTACCGCATGGAGTCGCAGATCCTGACTCTTTTGGAACCTCGGTTCCGCCCACTGAGCAAACCGCAAAACAAACGGAAAATGCTCGACGCCTGGTACGCCACGCGCCTGTACGAGCGTTCTGGCCTCGAACCGGAGGAACTCGAACCGCGAATCATGGCGGAGTGCCAAAACGGCGGGGACTTCCTGCGCATTCTGATGGAACAGATTTGCCGGAAACAAGGCGTGCAGCGATGGGCCGAGACCACCCCGGAACATCTGCTGTACATACGCCGCATCAAGGAAACCATCCCTAACGCGCTCGTGATTCACGTGATTCGCGATGGCCGGGATGTCGCGCTGTCATGGGAGAAGCTGTCTCAGATCCGCCGCTTCCCTTGGGATCGAAGACGTCCCGCCATGGCTGCGGGAATTTATTGGGAATGGATTGTGAGCAAGGGACGCGCGGCCGGTCGCACGCTAGGTGAAGACTATGTCGAAGTCCGGTATGAAGATCTGGTGGGCAAACCGGCCGAGGTTCTCCGCAGTCTGGAGCCATTCGTTGATCACGACCTGGACTACCAAAGAATCCTCGAAGTGGGGATCGGGTCGGTGAGCGCTCCGAACACCGCGTTCAAGGGCGAGCGGCAAAGCCCGGTCGGTCGCTGGAGGACGTCGTTGTCTCCAGAGGAACTAGCCGAATTAGAGACACTAACAGGAGACATGCTTGCAGATCTTGGCTATGAACTCAACGCGAAGCATGCGACTTCGTTCGAACTGACGAGAATGCGGACAGCATATCGAATGTATTTCGAGAGCAAACAGTATCTGAAGACGAAGACCCCCGCCGGAAAATGGTTCGTGGAGCGCAATCTCTCATGGGTCTAGAGATTGGAACCGGGCCCATGGCGCTAAAAACCGCGGTCTTCAAATTCCCCACTCCCTCCTTGGCGGCATGCCCTCGGTGCGGAGCAAGCCTGGGGGTCGACGGCAACCAGATCTCTTGCACTGGCTGTGGCAGCGACTGGAAGATTCGCAACGGAATCCCCCGCTTTTTCGATCCGGTCTATTACTGGGGAGAAGTGCCTCTGGGGGAAGCACAGTCACTGCAATCCGACGCGCAGAAGCACGGCTGGCGCCAAGCCGTGGAAAAGCATTTCGAACACGATCAAGCCATGGCTTATTCCATACTCCAGTGGCAGAGCAGAGCCTCATGGCTCCCGCTCCTCGGATTGAATGAAGACGCCACTGCCCTCGACATTGGCTCCGGCTACGGCGCCATCACGCACGCTCTCGCCCGCGCAGCGAAAGAGGTCTATTCGGTAGAAGCCATCCCAGAACGAGTCGAGTTCACCAGCATCCGGCTCCAGCAGGAGGGCCTGACAAATGTGCGTCTGATCCAGGGCAGCGCGACCGAGCTGCCACTTCGAGAAAATGTGTTTGATTTTATCGTCGTCAACGGCGTTTTGGAATGGGTTGGAGAGTGGGACCTAGGCGCCTCTCCCAAGGATGTCCAATTGCGGTTTCTACGGAAGATCCACCGCATGCTGAAACCGGGCGGCGTTTTGCTGTTGGGGATCGAGAATCGAATCGGCTACGGCAACTTCCGCGGGGGTCTGGACCACTCCGGCCTGCCTTATACCAGCCTCATGCCCCGCTGGTTGTCCAGCCTAGTGTTGCGGTATAGCCAGCGAGCCCATCACCGCACGCGGCTCAATGCGAAGCGGGAATATCGGACCTACACTTATTCCGAGCGCGGCTATCGCCGTATCCTGGGCAAGACCGGGTTCCGTGTCGTCAGCTTCTACATGGCCGATCCGGGATATAACAAGCCCCTGTCGCTGGTTCCCCTCCAGAGAAACGCTCTGGCCGCCCACACCCTGCACATGGTCAGCGAGCCCACTCTGGGATCACGGCCTCGCTGGCCCCGGCTGGTGAAGCTTTATCTCAGCCGTCTCGGGCTGCTGCGACCGTTTGTTCCCGAATTCGTAATCATAGCCAGCAAGGACGCTCCCGATGCCACTCGCAAATAAAACCGCAGGCTGGCGACGCTCCGAGGCTTCGCCTCCCCGCGGCATGCACCTTGATGAGCCCAGCCAATACCTTTCGATTGGTCCGACCGGCACCAAAGCGGTGATTCGAATTTTTGGCTCCAGCAACTCCGCGGCCGGCGTGATTGCTAAGGCTTCGCCGTCCCACGCGAAGGCTGACGAGTCGCTGATCTCCGCATTCCGTGTTCTATCATCCCTGCAGTCGCGCCCGTCCGAAGAACGCGAGTTGCCATTCTCAACGCCCACCCCCGTCGAGTCATTCTCCCAAGCTGGCTGGCACTTCACGGTAGAGACCGCGGCACCGGGCCGCCCACTGTCCGAACTCATTTTTTTGCGGTCTCACCGTGGACGCCTGGCTTTTCTGCGCAACGAGCTTGCTCAGTGTGTCGAGATCGCGGCGAAGCTCCCTCACATCCTCAAAGGTACCGTCGCACCACGCAAAATCGATCCGGAATGGTACGAGATTCCGAAGGGGATGGACCTGGGTCCGGGAGTCGAAAGAACTCTCGCCGCCGAGTCGGCCAAGTGGGCCAAACAAGAACTCTGCGCCCACGGCGATTTCACCATCGAAAACGTGTTTTGGGACAAAGCTGCCGGCAAGGCGTCGGTCATCGATTGGGACCTTCCGATCCAGGGTGTCCCGCCCCTCTACGATGCCTTCACGCTGCTATTCTCTTCGCTTCCTGCCCTATCCTTGGAGCACCATAGCATCTCGTTCACTGAGGAACGATTGACACAACAATTCCAGGCCGCATTCTTCGGCACCGGCCCCTGGGCAACCGCCACCCGGGAAATTCTCCAGCGCATCAGCACCACTAAGTCAGGAGCAGACTCTGACATCTGGCAGGAGCTGGTCCTGTCTCTTGTTATCCGCACCCGCTATTTTCTGTGGCGCCAGCCATCCCTCGGCAGGCAGTTCTCCCGTCTCCTCGAGTACGCCGTGCAGCATGAACCCCTTTTTGTGTGCGGCGCGCCCCGCTCTACGCGATCCACACCGTCTTCGCGCTCATGAATTGCCGGATTCCAACCTTGGTGGAGCTCTCCGGCAGGAGTAGCGATAGACGATAAACGATAGACGAAGATGAGCAGGTTCCTTATCTCCCGGATTTTTATTTCCATGGAGCAAGAAGTTATTCGTCCGATTCTCGCGCGCAGCCGTCTCCCTATTCAGATTGCGATCACAGTCTGGTCAGAGCGTTCGGTGAACGAGATTACTCACGTGGTTGCCAAGGTGCCGCCATTCCCTGGGTCGCCGACGGCATAGGACTGCCGGCTCCATCGTTAGAAACGGCGTAAGAAATATCGACCGACCCAATGCGACCGCTCGCCGAATCGCGCACCGCCAAGCGCACCCGTTTAGTCCCGGCCTTGGGAGCGAATTGGAAGGTCTGTGCCACCGCGTGCGAAGCCGCGGCAAATTGCTGATCGTTGAGCTTCGTAACCGAGTTTTTCTGCAGGTATTGCAAGGGCTTTCCCGTCTGGTCGAAGGTGCAGACGGCGACGCTCATTTTCAGTTCGTGAGCGCCAGCCTCTGGCGCATTAAAAGTAAGCATGCGCGAATCGACGGCCAGAAAATATTTCGTCGCGCCAGCTTCGTCCGGAGGAATCGCCTTGGCCATCACCAGGATCGCCGTAGCAGTCAGCGGATCCTCACACGCTGCCCTCTGCAGACGCGGATCGGCCGCCTGCGCTCCTTTTGCGGCTTCGCTCTCTCCATTGTCTAAAGGTCGTGCGTAGTAACCTTCGCGGTACGACATGTGCAATCCAGAGTGCGCCGTCTTCACAATAATCGTGTGATATTCGCCGTGAAAATCGCCGGCGTCCGGATAGTAAGCAAGTTCGTAATACGAATTGGCGTCATCCACCGCCTTCTTGACGCAGTCGCCGAGGTCATTGTCGTTCAGGCAAACGCGACCTCCGGTCTCATCGGCAAGGTCACTCATGACCTGCTGCGCGCCCTGGCGCAGAGTATCTTCTCGTTGAATGGATTGCCCCAATCGGGCCCCCGAGGCCGGCTGTCGAATTCTTGCCGATGCCTCAAACATTGATTGTGTTCGTATCCCGCCCGCGTCTACGGGATAGATCGCAATCTTCGCATCCATGAGTGCGGAGCCGACTTCCTGCATGTCGCCCTGGAAATCGCGCAAATCGGTAGGGCTGTTGGTAGAACTCTGATCACTCGGCCAGAACATCAAGGGAAATGATGTCGAAATCCACAGAACGTTCTTGCGTCCCGGATAACCATCCAAGTAGCGGGCAATCCCGCGCAAGGCGTCGAGCGTTTTATCTGCGCGCACGGTTACCGCCAAAACGAAGCTCTTTTGCTCGAAGTTCTGCAAAGCAGTCAATAGACCGGGAGGAAGATTGGGTGTGCCTTCCAATTTCGCGGAGAGCGAGTTGGGATCGTCCGTCGGATCCTGATCTGGAGCCGTTTGACCGACTACCAAAGTCTTCGCGGCCGCCTCGCGCAGAAGTTTGGGATCAGTGGTGAAGCCCTGTAGAAGGCGCAAGCGGTCGCCCATCAGAAATACCGCGACCGGCACGTCCGCCGGAATCGAGCTGAGCATTTTCACCATCTGCTGGTGTACCTCGAGCTGCGACTCGATATCGGTATTAATTCCGTCAAAGAGCAGGACCGTGGGCGGCACCGCAGAGCTTAGCGTGTTCACCAGATTGCTGTAAACGCCGGGTGGCAATTGCGCGGGCTTGGGGCTGGCTGCTTTCAGTTCCGCCCAATTCACCGCGCGGAACACAGAGATGGACTGCGGCCGGCGCTCCTTCTTTGGCTGAATCTGCTCGAATACTTCGAAGTCCTTGGCAGTCAGACCGGGCACGGGGCGTCCCTGACGATCGCGCACCACCACTTCTAAAGAGACCAGGCGGGTCGCGACTTTCAGCGTGGGAACGGGAGTTTGGGTTGTCGATGCGGCGGAGGATGACGGCGCGGTTCCGGAGTTGCCCGCTTGTCCCGCGAGCTGGACAGCCAGGGCCAGGAATAAGACTGCCAAAAGCGCTTTCTCTGGCCGGTGAGAAATGCTGACGAGAAGGCGTAGGAATCGCATCAAGCCTCCCAAAACCATTCTAGCAGGCGAATTGTGGCTACGAATCCCGTGCTGGCGAAACCGATTCAGCGCAGGCGTACATATTGTCCGGCTTTTGAAGTCGAAAGAAATTCCCCCGATCCCAATGGTTTGAGGATAGCTTTCGACCAGCGTATGCATCACGTTCCCGGACATCGGTGCCGTTTCGTTCTAGTGACGGCCGCGCTCATTTTCTTGGGGAGCTTCGCATGCTTGGGGGGCTTCGCATGCGGGCAAACTTCCTCGCCCGCCTTCTGGGAACTGCGTCCCGAGCAAATCAATGCCATGCTGCTGCCGCTTCCCCCCGACGATCATCATCGCTATGTGCGCCTGCACCAATACTTCTCGGACCTGCGCTGCTCAACGGATTTGATGCAGGAGCAAACTTTCTCGAAACGCAGTCGGAAAAACCTGATATGTATCCTGCCGGGCGGGAATGCTGAACAAATAATCGTGGCGGCTCGCTACGATCATCGCGACCGAATGGACGACGCAGCTAAGGGGTGGAGCGAGGCAGTGATGTTGCCCATCCTTTATAACGCTCTGCAAGCCCAACACCGGCAGCACACGTTCCTCTTCGTTGAACTTTCTGGCCGGGCGGGAGAGGACGCATTCTTAGACAGTTTCCGCAAGCATGGCCGGCAGCCGCCAAAAGCGATGGTTGTGTTGGATATGCTCGGGCTCAGCCCACCTTGGTTCTACCTACCCTCCTCCTCGCGGCTCTCTGTGAAAAGCCGTAAAAAGGCCGCCATCAACAAGCGTCTGGAGTCTGAAGCCGCCTTTACCGCTCACCTCCAGGGAAGCCCCACCGCGACGTTTGCACCACCGCTGGCCACCGAGAACACCTTGTTGTTTGAAGCCAATAGAATTCCCTCGATATTGATCTATTCCATTCTCAACCAGCGCGTGCCTTCTCAGTCATTTCGCCAAGATTTTGAATTCCTGGGCTACTACCTCTGCAGAATCGACACCCAATTGGCGAATCCAGCGGCAACATCGAATCCGTGATTTTCATAGCTGAGGGGCAATGATCTTTCGGGAACTCCGAACTCAAGTTCAGATCGCGATCGGGGTTCCATCGTTCCCGGCCATCCAGATCTCGTCGATCTCTTGATTGCTGACTGCGACGCATCCGTCCGTCCAGTTCCTTAGTTGGTGCGACGCGCCTGTCCAGCCGTAACCATTTGGCAGGCCGTGCAGAAAAACTTCGCCACCTGGCGCGATGCCTTTCTGGCGCGGCACCGCGGGATCGCTCGAACTGGGGTGCGAAATATGGATCGACTGGTAAAACAGGTAAGGGCGTGCCCGGAATCGAGCGCATACCGTGCTTCGGGAGTTTTGTGGTCACCCTGCCGCGTCTTGGCTCCGGGACGGGATCTCCACCCAGTGCGACCTCACAGGTCCGATTCCTTCCCCCTGGCTCAGTCGTTGCCGAGTGCGTTCCTGCTTGAGAACCACCACACGATCGCCATGAACAGGAGCCGCATCCGTCTGCGCCGCTATGACCCCACATCGGAACCAGATTCCCAAGCTCGAGAATCAGAATACGCATGTCTGGAGATTCTAGCGGTGGAATTCCGTGAAGTGCTACGCTGCTAGAGTGAAGTTTCCAGATCTCAAGAAATTCATGTGGAAACAGCTGCCTCGGCTGTCGAGCCAGGGCGAAGCCCGGCGCCACCGGCAGCGCCAGTTCGTACTCATCTGCGTGCTCCTCTTATCGGGCACCGGTCTTCCCTCCTCTGCCGCCCCTTGGAACGCACTCGCCCAGCCCGCCCGTTTGGTCAATGGCGTTCCAGTTCTGTTTCAGGTGAAACCACCAGCCAAACTCCAAGCCCTGTCCGGCACATGGCTTGGCCACCAGCTCACCTTCAGTTACGATGCCTCCACAAAAATGTGGTTCGCCTTAGCGGGGGTAAGCTTCGAGACCGCGCCGGGCAAGTATGCGCTCGAACTAACTGGCGAACGGGCCGCGACGAATACTCAGCTGACCTTCCAGCCAACCTTCACCGTAGCCCACGCCCAGTATCCACAGATTAAAGTGGAGCTTACGGTCGAAAAGAAATTCACTGAGCCATCCGCTGAGCAGCAACAGCAAATCGCAGAAGGCGCGAAGACGAAAGATGAATATCTGAATCGCGTTACCCCAGACCGCGAGTGGGACGGAAAATTCACCGCTCCCGCCGAGGCCGCCATCTCCGATGTCTTCGGTTCGCAACGAATCTTCAACGGTAAAGCCCAGCGCCCGCATTTCGGCCTCGATTTTCGCGTCCCCACCGGTACTCCCGTGCGGGCCATGAATCGAGGCACCGTGCTGCTGGCGCGCTTCCTCTATTTCGAAGGCAACTGCGTCGTCATCGACCATGGCCAGGGACTTCTCACCCTGTACTTGCATCTTTCCGAATTCAAAGTGAAGGAAGGCGATTCGGTGAAGGGCGGCCAGGAAGTCGGGCTGAGTGGCGGCACAGGCCGCGCCACCGGCCCGCATCTTCACGTGGCCGTGCGCTGGCAGGGCACATATCTCGACCCTGCCCGTTTGCTGCAGATGACCTTGCCTTGAGCAGCGAACGAATTTGGACGGTGGGTTTCCCGGGCTGTTAGAGTTGCAGGTTGTTAGAGCTTCTGCTTGTGAGATCTGGGTTAATCTGAGCCCGTCCGGCGCTTTTCGTTGTGTTTTTCAGCGAACATAGCTGCTCCCCGGAGAAGCGCTCTCACGGCCGCCCCGCAGGCCGAGCGCAACTCCGGCGCATGTTCTTCGGGAATCGATTTCGACAGCAGCAGGCTGACTGTCCCGTGCAGCGTTGCCCACAGCGCTAACCCCAGCCGCGTATGATCGTCGGTAGAGCCTCCCAGTCGTTTGGCCAGCTGCACTTCCAAAAATGCGAAGTTCGGTCTCGACTCCCGGATCGGCCGCGCCCGTTCCGATCTTTTCGCAGGCAGCAATTCGTGTCCGTAGGTGTAAAACAGTTCGTACTCGTGGGGCAGCCGCAGCGCCTCCTCGATATAAGCCTCGGCCATCGCTTCCACATTTTCACCCGCTTCAAAGTGTCGACGAAGACGCGCCACCGTGCGCAGCAATAGGCCGCGCACCAGGTCGCGCCGGTCTTTGAACCTGCGGTAGACCGCGGGCGTGTTGGTTCCCGCCGCGCGTGCTACCGCTCTCATGGTCAGCGCCCTTTCGCCTCCGCGCTTCCATAATGCCTGGGCCGCATTCAAGATGCGATTCTCAAGATCCGGGTCCGGATGCCGCGGCATTGGATCCTCCTGGGGTGTCTTTTCAGAGCCGCTCCCATTGCGTTGACAACGTACGTATAACAGCGTGTATCTAATCATACTCGCTGTTCCCCAACGCCCGGTTCTCCTGTCAGCCCGGGCGGCCACGACCGCTCCCGGAGCTGCCGGCTTTCGCCTTCGCATTCGACGGTTACATTTGTATCGTTGACTACGTATACATAACGGTGTATAAATAAACTGTATTCGGGCCCCTCCTGCGGTGTTGCTTCTTGATTCAGGAGCGTGTTTTTCAAATGTATTCGTACGACAATTCCGACGACCGCCTTTCCATTGAGCAAATGAATTCCGCACTTCACCAGGCACACCTGGAGCTGGTAAGCGCCCATTGCGCCACCCACCAGCTGGGCCTGCACTATTCGGCCGATGACCTCGCGCGCTTAGGACGGCGGGACCTGCTGCGCAAGTCCGCCGAGGCGGCCAGCGCTCTGAACGATTTTTACTCGTCGATTGAAAACAACATTCCTCAGGCTGCGCCCAAACCCGAGCCGCAATTGACCAGCGCCCAAATTGCGCACGCCATCCGATATGTTGCCTGCTACCTGCGCGAGCAACGCGAGCACTATCTTCCCGCAGCCCAGCCGCTCAGCAACCAACACAAGGCCCGCATGTGGCCCTATTTTTCGCCCCAGGTGCTCGATCAGGTCCGTGTCGTCGAACTGCATGGCAAGCGAGTTCCCCCGCCTGCTTTTTATCCCCAGGCGCGCGCCCTCGGGTTCGATAATCTGCCCCAAATCACCCACATGGACTCCCTGACCTTTCTTGACGTCCTGGTCTTCAACCAAACGCTCGCGGAACGTTCCTTGTTTCACGCCCTGGTACACGCCGTGCAGTTTCAAAGCCTCGGCCTCGAGCGCTACACCGAACTTTTCGTACAAAGCTTCGTGAAGACCAGAGCCCATTTCGCCGTGCCTCTCGAAGCTCACGCCTTTTCCCTCGAGTCGAAATTCAAGCGCCCTTCCGCGGAAAGGTTTTCCGTCGAGGATCAGGTCCTCCGCTGGATCGCCGATGGACGTTACTAGCCGGGCCGCGTCCGCTTTCCCGGACGCCACGAATCTGAGTTGTCCTCCCCCTCACGCGGAAAGGGCGGTCCGCCACACGCTGGGCCGCCCCGCGTGACCTGGAATTTTTCACCCCCCGCGCAGTCAAGAAGCGCGTAGTCAGCAAGAAGGGGCGGCTAAGTACCGCCCCTCAACCTTTCCTAAAGTTCCCCCTTGCAGTGCAATCCTTCGCGGCCTCTCCGCAGGCTTTTCCCAGTCCGCCGCAAACACATCAATCTTGAGAGCACGGTGCCATCTGCTAGACTGCGGCCCTGGAAGTCCATTTTCAGGCCCGAGCCGGAATCGCAGCTTTCAGAGATCTCCAGCCAAGCTGGCACCGATCCCGAGCATCTGGTTCAAAATGCTGCCATATGCCTGCTGCAACGGGATGCGGGCTATCACGCCGGCGTGCGCCAAAGGCCTCGAGCAGGCAGAGCGCGGAGATTTTGTAAGAGGGGCGCGGAAGGGAAGGCCCGCATCGACCGCATGCTTCAGTCCTAATGCCACGATGTACGGCAGGCGCTCCTGCAGGAGTTCGCGGGTTCCTTCAACCGCGACCGGCCTTCGGCGATTGGGAGGTTTTCTCAAGGAAAGAAGCTTTGCGCATCGCGGTCACTGGGGGTTCGCGCCAGATGAGGTCCATGTTGGCGGAGATGGTAGGGGATGGGTTGCAGATCGTCGCCAGCCGCAAGCGTCCAGCGGATGCGTATATCGCGTGAAGAAGGACAGCCGGCGAAATCCTGCCCATCTGGCCCCCCGTCTCAACAACGCCGATAAAGCAGACGGGACGGCTCACGCCGTCCCGCAAGTTGAAACCCAAAAAATGAAAACCGCGAACTACGTCCCTTCCGACCAACCGGCCAGATATTCTTCCTGTTCGGGCGACAGGCGATCGATTTTGATGCCCATCGACTCCAGCTTCAGCTTGGCCACGCGCTTGTCTAGTTCGTCGGGTACTCGATAAACGGTCTTTTCCAGCTTTTTGTGGTTCTTTACCATGTATTCGACCGAGAGCGCCTGGTCGGCAAAGCTCATATCCATCACCGACGCGGGGTGGCCTTCGGCCGCGGCCAGGTTGATCAGGCGGCCTTCGCCGAGCAGATTGATTTTGCGGCCGTCTTTCAACGAATATTCTTCGACGAAGGTGCGCGTGGTGCGCTTGGACGACGACAACCTCTCCAGGGCGGTGATGTCGATCTCCACGTTGAAGTGACCGGAATTCGAAATGATTGCGCCGTCTTTCATCAGGTCGAAGTGTTCCTTGGTGAGCACGCTCTTGTTGCCGGTCACGGTGCAGAAGACGTCACCGAGTTTGGCCGCTTCGTTCATCGACATCACGCGGAAACCATCCATTACGGCCTCGAGCGCTTTGGTGGGATCGATTTCGGTAATGATCACTTCCGCGCCGTTGCCGCGGGCGCGACTGGCCAGTCCGCGGCCGCACCAGCCGTATCCGGCCACCACAAATTTCGACCCCGCCAACAGGAAATTCGTAGCCCGGATAATGCCGTCAATGGTCGACTGTCCGGTACCGTAGCGATTGTCGAACAGGTGCTTGGTGTCGGCGTCGTTGACCGCGACGATGGGAAACTTGAGCACGCCTTCCTTAGCCATGGCGCGCAACCGGATCACTCCGGTGGTGGTCTCTTCGGTTCCGCCGATCACGTCTTCGAGCGCGTCGGTGCGCTTGGTGTGGAGAATCGTGACCAGGTCGGCGCCATCGTCCATGGTGATGTGCGGCTTATGGTCGATGGCGGCAAGAATGTGGTTATAGTACGTGTCGTTGTCCTCGCCCTTGATGGCGAACACGGGAATGCCGTGATCGCGAACCAGGCTGGCGGCCACATCATCCTGCGTAGACAGGGGATTTGAGGCGCACAGAACGACGTCGGCTCCGCCGTCGCGCAGGCAGATGCCCAGATTCGCCGTCTCGGCCGTGACGTGCAGGCAGGCCGATACCCGAATGCCCTTCAAGGGCTGGTTTTTGATGAACTCTTTGCGGATAATCTGCAGCACTTTCATGGACTGGTTTGCCCACTCAATGCGCTTCTTGCCCAAGTCGGCCAGTTCTACGTTCTTGATATCGCAATTCACTGCTGCTGTTGACATGCTTCTCCTAGGTGGCGCGCTGAAAAGCGCAGAAAAATTAATTTGGTTACGATGAATGTTTCGTAGAGAGGCAGCTTGCTACGTCTCCATTTTTCGTCGCACGAAAGACGCTGCAAGCAACGTCTCTACACAGGATTCCCGCCAGGTGCCCCATTTCTCGCATCCCTTGCCAGAAGTGGGATCTTCGCAATCCTACTTCTGAACTGCCTGACCGACAGGTTCCCGCAAGCCGGCATCGCTCGCCAGTTTCACCGCTTTGCCCGTCGCTTCCCAAGTGAAGTCGGCGTCATTGCGTCCGAAATGACCGTAAGCCGCGGTCTTTTTGTAAATCGGCCGCCGCAGGTTCAGTGACTCGATGATGCCGCGCGGAGTCAGCTTGAAGTGCGAGCGAATCAAATCGGGGATGATCTCCGGGTCGACCTTCGCCGTGCCAAAGGTTTCCACCAACACACTCACCGGATCGGCCACGCCAATGGCATAGGCCAGTTGCACTTCGCAGCGTCCAGCAAGTCCGCCCGCGACCACGTTCTTCGCAATATGACGCGCCATGTAGGCTGCCGAGCGGTCTACCTTCGTCGGGTCTTTTCCGCTGAAGGCCCCGCCGCCGTGGCGTCCCATTCCACCGTAGGTATCAACAATTATCTTGCGCCCGGTCAGGCCAGTGTCGCCCATGGGACCACCAATCACGAACCGTCCGGTAGGATTGATGTGATACTTCGTATCCTCATCCAGCAAGTGAGCCGGAATGACAGCCTGAATCACGTGCTTCAAAATCCCCGCGCGCAATTCTTCATTGGCTACCGTCTCGGAGTGCTGCGTCGAAATCACCACCGCATCCACGCGAATCACGTTGCCCTTCGCATCATATTCAACCGTAACTTGGGATTTTCCATCGGGACGAAGGAAAGGGAGGGTTCCGTTCTTGCGAACCTGCGCGAGCCGCATGGTCAGCTTGTGTGCCAATGAGATGGGAGTCGGCATCAATTCATCATTCTCATCGACCGCGTAGCCAAACATCATCCCCTGGTCGCCGGCGCCGCCGGTGTCGACGCCCATGGCGATGTCGCCGGATTGTTTATTGATACTGGAGATGACGGCGCAGGTGTTGCAGTCGAAGCCGTGGAGAGCATTGTCATATCCGATGGTCTGGACGGTGCCGCGGACTACCGATTGGAAATCAACGTAAGCTTTGGTGGTGATTTCGCCGGCGATGACCACCAGTCCGGTCGCGGTGAGAGTCTCGCAGGCCACGCGGCTGAAGGAATCTTCTGTCAGACAGGCGTCGAGGATAGCATCCGAAATCTGGTCGGCAATCTTATCGGGATGGCCTTCAGTCACGGATTCGGAAGTGAACAAATAACGGTTCTTTGATGCCAAGTGGTTGTATCTCCTTAGTGCACGTCTCGTGCAGAAAACTGCGATTCGCTGTCCGGGGGACCGGAAATCCACGCGGTCGCGCAGGGCGACGCATCGAGAAGAAATCCTCATGAAAGGCTATCAGAGCGTCCTCCTGGGCGCAACGGTTTTGACCGTAAATGACGGGAAATGAATTCAATAGCGGAATTTCCAAGGTGGACGGCGCGGATCGCTGGTTCAGTGGGGGCCGCTCGGGCCACCGCCGGTTTAGTTCTGCGTAGGCCTCTGCTCCTGGGATCCAAAGCTGCCCAAGTGAGTTTCCGATTTGTGCGTCAGCGTACTGACAGCTTTTGCCGATACGGTGTATAAGGATTCAATTCCTGGCCGGAGCGATTTTCGGTATGTTCGCGGGCAGGAGGAAATGGAAAAAGCGACACTATCCTGCAGTTTCCCTACTGTGACACATCATATTGGTGTCCTTATGTCGCAAACTGGACGTTACCTGGAGTGCGTGACATGTCGCTTAAGCTTTCCCTTCCCGCCCGGGGAACGCTACGACACCATCGCCAAACAGTTTGAAGGCTGTCTCTGCCAAACTGCGGCGCAGCATGCTAAAAGCCGATTGGGTGACCGGTAGAGTTAGGCGGGCAGCCTGCTGCGGGAGACCTGGCTGGTCTATTTTTCGCCCCGTTGGGGCATCCTCCCTCTTGCTTTTCTACCCGCAGCTTGCCCTGGGGCTGCATTCTTACACCACGTCGCGGTTAAACTGGGCAGATCTGCGCGCGAAATCCCCCCCTCCGCCTGGAAAACGGCTATGTTCAGAATGACTCTTCATCGGATACCGAGACTGTCAAAATCAAGAATTACTGGTTCTGCGCAGGGGATGGAGTTGAGGCCACGGCTCGCATACCGTTGGCATCGAAGACGAATGTTTTTGCTTCGGCTTCGGCCCCGCCCGCGGGAATTTCCCGGCCATTCCAGAGAAAAGTGATTCCGGCAGCGTTGCCGATTCTGGCCACGATTTCACGGGTGGCGTGAACCGAGGCATGGGCGGGAGCAATGAGGGTTTCCTGGCTGACGGTTTCACCGTCGGCCTGAACGGAGATCCACGAAGTCTCTGTGGCGCGGATCATGAGCTTCATGGGAACGATCGCTCTTGCGGACGTTGGCGGAACTGGTGGATGGACCGGCTGAGGATGGGACGGCTGCCGGACAAGGTCTGGCGCCGACGCCGGGACAGGGGCCTGCACCGGAGGCGCGCTGGCTGCCTGTTGGAGCTTTGCGGGAGAGGCGTTGAGGACCGCGGTGTGGATGCTGTTGGAGCGGCGTATCCATAGGATGAATGCCAGAACGAGGACTAGGGCAGCGATACCAAGAATGCTCCAGGGAATTTCGCGGTCAGACTTCGTGGCGAACCTGCTGGGGGAAGAACGGTCATCCCGGTCGCGGGAGAGTTGCGGGCCTGGAGATTCCTCGACTTGGACGGGAGATTGCGATTTCACCGAGGACTTGCCAGGGCCGATCAAGTTGGGCCCGACCTTGCTGGGTTCGACCCGGTTGCGGTGCAACGGATTGGGTTCCACCTGGTTGGGTTCCACCTGGCGCCGCCCATCCGGCGCCGCAAGCTGCTGCGCGGAGCTCGACTTCACTGGCTTTTCTGGCTCCCACACCTCATGCGCGTCGATCTGTGCCTGGCGAAGGCAAGCGAGATAGTCGGTGACGGCTTCTTCGTCGTTCAGTCCGAGATGCTTGGCGTAAGCGCGAATGAATCCTTTATTGAAGACGCCGCCGGGGAGTTGATCAAAGTGTTCCTCTTCGATGGCCCGAAGCATACGTGAACCAATCTTGGTGACATTGGAAACGTCATCGAGCGAGATGTCTTTCTTCTCGCGCGCCTTGCGGAATTTATCTCCGAATTCACCCACGGTGTCCTGCCAGCGGAAGCCTCTTTCGCCCGGATAATGACGGGAACATCATAGGACAAGCTGGAGGCGTGCGCCACCGCCAAGAGGGCAAGGATGAGGTAACCAACGGCCAGCACGACCCAAGCGACCCAGGAGGAATTCGTTTCCGGAAGGTACAATTCCTGATAAAGCCGGGATTCCCAGATTGCGCGGCTCGGCTATTGCAAGCGGCGTGCCTTCGGGAGTCGTTGATTTTTCGCTAGCCCCCCGGCACTCCCCTGCCGGGCTTTCACGGGCGCCGCCTTGGACTTCGCTCAGGGGCAGGCTTGGCGGTTAGAGTTTGCCGGATTGCGATCCATCGATTTCCGCGCAGGATTTTGTTCTGCACCCCTTCAGGATTTCTGGTCAGGGTTTCTGGCGCAGAGCGACGGTAAATTGCGCTTTGCAGGAGGTCGCGGGATCGTCGAATGCTTCGGCGCTGCGGTCGCCTTCGGAAGCCTCGAAATAGAGGCCGCGCTTAAGCCGGTTGGGGAGTCCGGTGAAGCGGGCTTTGCCGTCGGAGTTGGTGCCGACTTCCAGATCGAGCTTGTGGGCACTCATGAATCGGTAGGCGATGTGGACCTTGATGCTGGCGGCGTAGACTGGGGCGCCGGCAGCATCGGTGACCGTGAACTCTGCGGAGCAGGGACCGATTCCGCCATCGACCACGGGAATCGACTTGGAAGCGGCGGATGGCGCGGCGGTAGTTTGCGAAAAGGCCGGGATCGATGGCGCCACCGCGAACAGAGTTAGCCCTAGGACGCCTGTTCTGAGTTTGTTCGTGTTCATAATCATCCATTCTAAGACGATACCGAGGTGGAACGAAAAAACCTTCGCTGGAGGTCGGCGGATCGAGAACAGAGTCAAAGGCCGCGGCCGGGGCTGCCCCCGCCAAACTAAAGGTCCAGAACGGGCTCGTGGCATTAGCTTTGCGGGTACTAGTTACCAACGGTCATTGCGGGTGCCTGAAAGTGACGCATATACTTTTTGAACACCATCCTGGAGTAGCGAGGGACAACGGTATTTCCGCATGCCCGAGGCCGGCACTCAATTGACGCGCCAGAATCAGGAACTGACGATCTTTCACGACGTGGCCAAGGCGCTCACGTCGTCGCTGGATCTCGACTCGATTCTGCAGACCATCATGGATAAGATGGCCGAGTATTTTCGTCCGGATACGTGGTCATTGTTGATGGTGGACGAAGGGCGCGACGAACTCTACTTTGCGATCGCGGTGGGCGACAAAGCTGAGGCGCTGAAAAGTGTGCGGCTGAAAATGGGCGAGGGTATTGCCGGGTGGGTGGCAAAGCACGGGGAATCGCGGGTGGTGCCGGATGCGCAGGCGGACCCGGTTTTTGCAAATCGCGTGGATCAGACCACCCAGTGGGAGACGCGGTCGGTGATTTGCGTGCCACTGCGCTCGAAGCTGCGCGTGCTGGGCGTGATCCAACTCGTCAATGTGGACATGGAGCGGTTCAAGGATGCGGAACTGTTCTTTCTGCAGTCGCTGTGCGACTACGCGGCGATTGCCATTGAAAACGCGCGTTGGGTAGAGAAGATTCAGGAACTGACGATCACAGACGACTGCACCGGTCTGTATAACGCGCGGCATTTGTATAAAACACTGGACACCGAGGTTTACCGCTCGTCGCGATTTGGTTACGAATTCAGCGTTTTGTTTATCGATCTGGATCACTTCAAGTCGGTCAACGACACGCACGGGCATTTGATTGGAAGCAAACTGCTGGCCGAGATTGGGTATCTGATCAAGGCGCAGTTGCGGCTGATTGACTTTGCATTTCGCTACGGCGGGGATGAGTTTGTGGTGCTGCTTCCGCAGACCGGTAAAGATCAGGCTCTGGTGGTGGCCCGGCGGTTACGCGATGGTTTGCGGGCCAGCAGTTTTTGCCGCGAAGAAGGCTTGAATTTGAATGTGCGGGCATCGATTGGACTGGCAACCTATCCGCACGATGCGCGCACGGCGCACGATGTGATCCGGCAGGCGGACGGCATGATGTACGTGGTGAAGAATTCCAGCCGGGACAACATTGGGATCGCGCAACGCGGGACGTTGAAGGAATAATGGACCTAGGCCTCCGGCGTGCGAAATGCCAACGGAGCGAATTCTTCGATCTCGGATGCGGAACCAACGATTCCAGGCGAACACTCGGATTGCTGGTGGAAAACTGCCAAGTTTTAGGAATCGACATTCGGCGGGATGGGATACAGACGGCCTATCTCGAGTCCAGTAGCCAGGGATGGAGTTTAGCAGGCTCATCTCCCCCGCACACTTGCGGAACTGCATCGGGCGTTGGTTCCGGGCGGGTGGCTAAAGGCAAGCCTAGATAACCCCCAATTTTACCGGAAGTGAATTCCGGCGGTCGTGCCCGCATCCCAAACAGTGCCGATTCCGCATTTTTGTCCTGTTGCAGGGCATGGTTCTTCATTTTTCGGCTAGCGTGATTTCCCTTGGGCCGGTGGTGGAGTCCTGTCAGACGAGTGCGGGGATCGGGATTGCCCACGACGCGCCGGGTTCACGGCCGTGCGTTATCGCAAAGATGGGTGTCGATTCTTCGTGGAGGCGCGCCGGGAAGGGGCGCTTGCTGTAACTGAACCGATGGCGTTCAGCTCTGTCGCCTATCAGCCACCAACGTAGTCGAGAAGTGCTGCGCCATCCGAAATATTTCATGCTTTCCTCAAAGTTTCCTGCCAATAAGCATCTTCTTTCGTCCCTGCAAGAATCGTCTCCGCTGCCTAACTGTACCCAGGGCGGCAACCCTGAATAAATTCTTGCCCTGCTCTACGGACGGAGTCCAGTACGATGCGCGTTCATAGGTGCGGGATCCGCATATTCTGCCGATTCAATTTGGTTTTGAGATAGGGTCCAGTTTCGGTTCCGGGGTGGTGGGCTTCCATGGGTTGGCGTTGGCGGGAGCTTTGGGATTGACACCGAAATCCCAGACGTAGAGGTTCATGCCTTCCTTGCCCGATGCTCCTTCCAGCGGCATCATTTCGACCAGGACATATTCTCCGGGCGACAAACTTTCGGTGGGGGTGAGTTTCAGCCAGCCTCCGCTCACCCGGGTGCTGGTCGTTTTGACTAGGTTTTGCTCCTGGCTGATTTTGCCGGTGACCTGGCGCTTCACGTCCCCGAGAATGCGCTTGCCATTCTTGACCTCGGTGCGGACGATGCGAAAACGGTCATCGGAGGAAACGCTGGGCTGCGGTGCTGGCGGGGGCTGGGAAGCTTGAGCGCCGGAAGTGGAAGCTCTGGTTGCGGTTGGATTCGCCTGATCGGGAGCGGCATCGAGGTGAATGTAGAGTGAAGGCACATCGCCGTGGGACTGCACCAGGGCGTGGGCGCCGTCGAGTTCGATAATCTGTTTGAGGCCGGCCACGGGATTGATGGCGGCGCGGAAAATGTTGCCTTTGGGGTTGCGGTCTACGTCCCCGGCGGTCTGTTGAATTTCTACGATTTGGGGCTCGCCTTCAAAACTGTCAAGCAGAAATACTCCGGAATCTTGGGGCAGGCGTAGTCCGGGAGCGACTTGCGGGAGTAGCGTTTCCTCGCGAGCGCGGTCCTGTTCGATTTCGTTGTCGAGTTGCACGGCTTCGGGGACGGACGCTCCGGCGACTCGTTCTTTTTCGTACTTCTCGGTGGCGGGCCAATCGACCAGCGACTCTGGGAGTTCTTCCCACTCATTGCGTTCGGCGCTCAGATAACGCACGCGATCGCCCTTCGTTTCATATTTGGTGACGAGTTGATAAGAGCCGTCTTTGAGGATGAGGCGACGGGCAAGATCCTGGGCGGGGGAGCGCACGGGAAGTGCGAGCAGGAGCAAGAGTATGAGAACCTCAGAGCGTTGCTTTCGCTCTCGGGCCCGAATTACATGGTAGAGAAGCTGGGAAAACATGGCTGCCTAATTATCGTCTCCCCAGGGAGCCAGAGTCGAATCGTTCTCAGGGAAGCTCCTGATCCCCGGCTGGGCCGTCAATGTAGTATGCTGTTGCTCGCGAACGCCAGCGCTCCTGGAAAATGAAACGCAATTTTCTTTTGCCGAGCTTCTATTCTCCATTATCTCTGGTCTTGCTATGTATGGCCGCCGCATCCGGGCAATCGGGTCCGGCGCCCGATGGGTCGTCCCCGAGCGGGCCGTATCCCGCCCCGGGCAGGGCGGCTCCAGCCCAGAGCTCGCAGCCGGTTTCCTACGCTTCGGTGTCGCAGTTGAACGGAATGCTCTCGCAGCTGGAAGCCAGTTCCAAAAGCACTCAGGTCGATCTGGCGAAGTTGCGGATCGAGCGCTGGAAGACGGACGCCAATGCGAAGAAGCAGATGCTGGCGAACATCGATTCGATTCAGCGCAACCTGCAGGGGGCGCTGCCGGAGATCATCGCTCAGTTGCGCGGGCAGCCCGAAGATCTGCCAACCACTTTCAAACTCTACCGCAATCTCGATGCCTTGTATGACGTGGTGGGAAATGTGGTGGATGGGACGGGAGCCTTCGGACCGAAAGACGATTTCCAGGCGCTCTCGAATGATCTCACCGGGTTTGAAAGTACGCGCAAGCAGTTGGCGCAGCGCATTGACAGTCTGTCGTCGGCCAAGGAGGCCGAGATCGTGCGGCTGCGGACGGACTTGAGGGCGGCGCAAGCGGCGATTCCGGCGGCTCCGCCCAAAAAGACTGTGGTGGACGATAACGAGCCGCCGAAGAAGCCCGTGGTGAAGAAGAAAAAGCCGGCGGCGAAACCGGCGACCCCATCCATCACTCCGGCGCCGGCGGGGCAGACGCCGCCCGCACAGCCGCCAGCGAAGCCTCAGTAGTGGACCGTCGTCGGGGTGAGCCTGGGATAGCGCGAAGATCAAGATCCCACCCTCGCTGCCAAGGACGGGGCTGGAGCGGCCACTCGAAGCTTTCATCTTGATCCGAATCTTCCCTCGCGCTCCGAGTCTCTCTTCTCTCTTCCCTCACTCGAATCCGCCCCACTTCGAATCTCTGCTGGGCTCCGAATCTGTTACTCTTCCTGCCATCTACATTTCATTCTCAGGTTTGCTTTCATTCGAGGTCTGACGGCTGAGGTCTGAAGTCCGGCACTTATGAATTCGCACGGCAGCATTGTGGGGACGGGGTTCGGCCTCATCATCATCTGGGTGGTGCTGCTGGACGCGTTTGAGACGGTCGTGTTGCCGCGCCGGGTGACGCGGCATTTCAAGCTGACCGCATGGTTCTACCGCCGGACGTGGATTCCCTGGCGAAACATCGCGCGGCGCATCAAAACGACTTCGCGGCAGCAGAATTTCCTGGGATATTTCGGGCCGCTGTCGCTGATCCTGCTGCTGGGGTTTTGGGCCGCGGGGCTGATCTTTGGATTTGGACTGGTTCAATACGGTATTGGGGGACACGAGCAGCTAAATCAAGAACCGCTGACGTTTGGCAAGATTATTTATCACAGCGGGGAAACTTTTTTCACTCTGGGATACGGCGACATTGTGCCGACTTCGGGCGGGGCGCGGGCGCTTTCCGTGATCGAAGCGGGAATGGGCTTCGCATTTCTGGGCGTGGTGATTGGATACATTCCCGTGGTATACGCGTCGTTTTCGCGGCGGGAGATTCAGATTTCCATGTTGGATGCGCGCGCAGGATCGCCACCATCAGCGGTCGAGTTGCTGCTGCGACTGGCCGGGAGGTCCGACGATCCGGGAGTGGATCAGAAAGTTCTGGATGACGTTCTGCGAGACTGGGAGCGCTGGGCGGGCGAGTTGCTGGAGAGTCACATTTCGTATCCGGTGCTCAGTTTTTTCCGTTCGCAGCATAGTAATCAATCTTGGCTGGGCGCGCTGACGACGATGCTCGACGTGACTTCTCTGGTGCTGACTGGGATTGAGGGAGTGCATCCGGGGCAGGCCAAACTTACCTTTGCCATGGCGCGACACGCGGCCGTGGATCTGGCACAAGTGGTGAATGCGAGATACGATTCCGCGGCGCCGGAGCGGTTGAGCGAGGCGGATCTGCTGGCGCTGCGCGAGGCGCTTTCGGCCGCGGGATTGCGGCTGCGCAGTGACGAATATGGCCGGGACAAGCTGGCGAAGCTGCGCTCGATGTATGAGCCCTATGTCCATTCGACGGCGCGCAACCTGATGCTGACGCTGCCTTTGTGGAGGCACGAGCCGAAGACCCGCGACAACTGGCAGGCGGGTCCGTGGGATCGGCTCATTCAGGCGCGGGGGTTGGGGACGCTGGCGGCGGGCCCGCGTGCGCAGGCCGGTGAGGACCACTTCTGAGCATCGCCGCAGATGCGGGCGCAGTTGGGCTGGCCTTCTTGCGGGTGGGGAGAGACGTTGCCAGCAGCGTCTCTACGACGGTCTGGCTGCGTGCTAACATCCTACCTTCCGGATTCTCATCCATGAAACATACTGGCGAGAACGTGGTGCGCATTGAGGCGGAGGCCTTGCGCGCGCTGGCGGACCGGATTGGGGGAACCATGGCGGAGGCGTTTCAACGCGCCGTGGAGTTGCTGTTTGGTTGCGCGGGGCGCGTGGTGGTGACCGGCATGGGCAAGAGCGGGCTGATTGCGCGCAAGATTGCGGCGACGTTCAGTTCCACCGGGACACCGGCGTTGTATTTGCACCCGGTGGATGCGATGCATGGGGATCTGGGCATGGTGGTGCGCGGCGATGTGGTGCTGGCGCTCTCGGCAAGCGGTGAGACGGAAGAGATTCTGCAGCTGCTGGCGACCATCAAGCGGCTGCGGGTGCCGCTGATTGCGATGACCGGGGATGAGGTTGGCGGAAAAAGCGCGGGTGAATCGCCCGCGCTCATGCCCTTGTCGTCCACGCTGGAGATTTCTACTTTGGCGGCAGCGGCGGATGTGGCGCTGGATTGTTCGATCGCGCAGGAGGCTTGCGCGCTGGGGCTGGCTCCGACGGCTTCGACGACTACCATGCTGGCGCTGGGGGATGCGTTGGCGGTTACGCTGAGCGAGCGGCGGGGCTTTAAAGAAGAAGACTTCGCCAACTTGCATCCGGGCGGGAAGCTGGGAAAGCGGTTGGCGCGGGTCGAATCGTTGATGCATACGGGCGAGGCGCTGCCCTGCGTGACGCCGCAGACGAAAATGCCGGATGTGATTTATGAGATGTCGCGCAAGAAACTGGGCGTCACGGCGGTGGTGGAGGGCGGAAGGCTGGTGGGAATTATCAGCGACGGGGATTTGCGGCGTCTGCTGGAGAAGCGGGGAAAAGATGTGATGGATTTGACCGCGGGCGAGGCGATGACGGGGACCCCGAAGACGATTGGCGGAGGAGAATTCGCTGCGACCGCGCTGGCATTAATGGAAGAAAAGAAAATTACGTCGCTGATGGTGGTCGACGGAAGCGGAAGGCTCGCGGGAATTGTGCATCTGCACGACCTGTGGACCACCGAACTGGTTTGAATTGTGGAATCGAATGATTTGGTAGTTGAATAGTCGAAAAAAAGCTGTGCTCACCGGCTGGTTTTCAATGACTTCATCACTACATTCCTGAATCGAGAGACTCCCATGTATCACTACGATCCTAAGACGGCGCTTGAAGAACTGACGGAAGATGCCACCCTGCCCAACCCGGTGCATGTGCGCGACATGATTCTGCGGCAACGCTTGTCGGCGGACAAGTCGCTGGAGCTGAATCGGCTATTCGTCGAGTATCAGAAATTTTTCGGCGAGGCACAGAAGCTGGGGAAAGAAATATTGAAACAGCTGGCCGGGTAGGCTGGCAGCTCAGATGGGCGCTCGGCCCCGGGCGCGCGCAGGAAAGCGAAGCGCTCCGGGAGGATGCCGGGCGCACCCCGGCCAGTCGTTTACAATGACCAATTCCCCGCGGGGAATCCGCGGGTGACATCACTCGGCGCTCGCAAAACGGTACTCAAACTTTATGCATCGATGGTCTGAACTCTTTATTCCTACATTGCGCGAAGCGCCCGCGGATGCCGAGGTTGCGAGCCATAAGTTTCTGGTGCGGGCGGGGTATATCCGTCAGCTGGGGGCGGGAATTTATTCCTATCTTTTTCTGGGAAACCGGTCATTCAACAAGATCATCGGAATTGTCCGCGAGGAGATGGACCGGATCGGGCAGGAGTTCTATTTGCCGGCGCTGCATCCGCGGGAGATTTGGGAGGCTAGCGGGCGCTGGGGGTTGATGGGCGACAACTTGTTTCGCTTGAAAGACCGCAAGGGCGCCGACTTGGCGCTGGGCATGACGGAAGAAGAAGTCATGACCTCGATTGCGCTGAAGGAACTGCGGAGTTACAAGCAGCTGCCGCAGATCTGGTATCAGATTGCGCCCAAGTTTCGTGACGAACTGCGGCCCAAATCGGGGCTGCTGCGGGTGCGCCAGTTCATGATGAAGGACGCCTACTCGTTCGACATGGATGCCGCCGGGCTCGACGTTTCCTATAAGAAGCACTTTGCCACCTACTGCCGCATCTTTGACCGGTGCGAACTGAAGTACATGGTGGTGGAGGCGGATTCGGGGGCGATGGGAGGAAAGGAGTCTCATGAGTTCATGGTGCGGACTCCGGCGGGCGAAGACCAGATTGTGAGCTGCGATGGATGTCCTTACGCGGCGAACCTGGAGAAAGCCAATTCGAGGCTGGAAGCGGTTGCGGATCTGGCGGCGGAGGGCGATGGAAGACCGCTGGAAGTGCATACGCCGGGGCAGAAGACCATTGCAGACGTAGCGAAGTTCCTGGGGGTGTCGCCGCAGAACAAGATCAAAACTCTGGCCCTGATGGCCGAAGAAATGGAGGCTTCCGGCAAAACGAAAGCGCGCGCGATCGTCGTGCTGATGCGGGGGGATCATCAGCTCAACGAGGCAAAGCTAAACGGCGCAGTCGGAACCGCCACCCGCCCCATGGAGGAGAGCGAGATCAAGGCGCTGTTCAAGTCTCCCGCAGGATATTTGGGGCCGACTGGGATTGATTGGGAAAAGGACTGGAAGAAGGACGCAAAGAAAGACGCGGGAAAACCTGTACTGCTCGCCGACCAAGCGATTGAAGGACGAACCAACCTGATTGCTGGCGCGAATAAGGAGAATTATCACCTGAAGAATCTGACGCCGGGGAGGGACTTTCATCCGACGGCGTATGCCGATCTGCGGGCGGTGACGGCGGGCGAGGCTTGTCCGAATTGCGGGACGGCGCTGCGCATCGATACGGCGGTCGAGGTGGGACACATCTTCAAGCTGGGATACCGGTATTCGGAATCGATGGGGGCGCGGGTGCTGGACAAAAACGGCAAGGAAGTAACGCCGATCATGGGGAGCTATGGCATTGGAATTGATCGCATTCTGACGGCCGCGGTGGAGCAGGGCAACGACGAAAATGGCTTCTGGCTGCCGCCCACGATTGCTCCGTTTGAGATTGTGGTGGCGCCGGTCAACGTAAAAGATGAGACCGTGCGCGCAGCAGCAGAAGACATTGCGCAGCGGTTGCAAACGGCGGGATATGACGTGATTCTGGACGACCGGGACGAACGACCGGGAGTCAAGTTCAAAGATGCCGATCTCGTCGGTATCCCGTTTAGAATCACCGTGGGAAAGAAGGTTACCGAAGGTACCGTAGAGCTTGTTCTGCGCTCGACTCGCGAAGTGCGCGATGTTAGGATCACCGCGATCGTGGAGACTTTTAAGGAGTTGCTCCGCCGGGCGGGATGAGTGGTTGCGTTCCCCGGCAGAGCAGATCGTGGGACATGGGAACAGTTAAAGCGATTGTCGGCTTTCTGGTTATCGTCGGCGCCATCTATTCCGGCTTTCAGATTCTTCCCCCGGAACTGAGCAATTATTCATTTCAGGACGACTTGCGGAGCGTGGCCATGGTGGGTGGAGCGAATCCGCACCAGACGGACCAGGATTTGGTGGACGCCGTCATTAAAAAAGCCCAGGAGCATCAAATAACGCTGGCCCCGGAAAGCGTTACGGTGCAGCGCATCGGAACGCCGGGGGCGCCGGCGGTATATGTGGCGGCCGAGTATAGCGTTCCCGTCAGTTTGCCCGGTTATTCCTTCAGTCTGCATTTCACTCCTTCCAGCGGAAACAGGGGCTTCTAAGCGGCGCTCGGAGCGCGGCTTTGGCCGGCAACAGGGTAAGCGCGATTTCCTATGCAGAGCAGGTTGTGGGCGTGGGAGCGTGCCAAACGAAAGGCCCCGGCTTGAACCAAAGGCCCCCTGCTTGCAGGGAGAATTGATTCTGCGAATTGATTCCGCGTTCCCTCGCTTCCCTCGTTCAGCACCAATCCTTCATTCACGAATGGTATCGGCGCCTCGCAATTGTAAGTCGACGCCAAGCGGACAAATGACGTTCGTAACTTGTTCCCCGGTTACGGCCGACCTACCATCGGCGTTGCAGGCGATTTTTTTGCGTTATTCTGCGAGGCGAAATCCATAAGTTTCCCCGGGGAGAAGTCATGGCGATGAAAGTTAGAGTGCTCCTTAGTTCCGTGTTAGTGCTGGGCATGACCTGGCTGGCAAGCTGCGGAGGCCACTACCATTGTGGCACGACGTTTGGAAGCGCTTGTTCGACGGGAACAACTACCACCACTCCTCCCAGTAACGCAAATGCATTTGCCTACGCGGTCGATCAGGGCGGCACCATGGATGGGTATGCTCTGAACGCGACGGCGGCAACTTTTGGACCGGTATCAACTTACGTCGCTCCCACGATTCCTGCCAACAGGGGCGGAGTCGGAGTGGTCGTAGCCCAGGGAAAATATCTCTATGCGGTGTTTCAAGATGTCCAGCAAATCTATGGATGGTCAATCGATAGCAGCGGAAATCTTACTGCGTTGACTGGTTTTCCTCTTTCGTTGCCGTCCCTCAGTGGCATAAGCGATTTTAGCTACAACCAGCAAGTCGTTATCACCAATCCCGCGGGGACACTGATGTTTATCTCCGACGCTGCCAATGAAGAGATTCTTGTCTACCAGATCAGCAGCACGGGCGCGCTGACGGCGGCTACGGGTTCGCCGTTTTCGACCAGCGTTGCTTCGCTCTCTCCGCAGAACATGGGCATGGACGGGCTGGGCAGATTCCTTTATGTGTCCCAGGCTTCGGCTACTCACTCGGGAAGCTACGTGGTGGGTTATTCGGTGTCAAGCACGGGCGCAAACGCGGGTGCGCTCACCCTGATCTCGGGCAGCCCTTTCAACATTCCCCTCTGGGAGATGCAGGGCGAGGCGAGCGGGAATTATCTGATTGGAATCAGCGGGAAAGTAGCGGACCTGTATGGCTCGGACGACAACAGCCTATATGTCTACGGCATCGACCAGACGAGCGGGGCGCTCACGGCGACAGCCGGATCGCCGACTGCAACTGTTTACGCGCCATTCAACATGGCAATGCAGCCCACCTCGGTCAACGGAGAATTCGTTTATACCTTCAGCCTGAATGATCTCGGCACTGCCACCAATCCCATCGAGGGCTACAAAATAGATCCCACCACCGGAGCGCTGAGCCTGGTGGCAGGTTCCCCGTTCAACATTACGACGCCCACGGCCTTCGGACAGTTCGACCAGAGTGGAAGCTATCTGTTCGTTTATTCCAGCCCGGCTTCAAGTGTTAGCTTAGGGGTAGTCAATGTTGCCAGTTCAGGTGCCCTAACCGAGACATTGCCCGCGGCAACTCTGGTGACGGGCGGCTATTTTGCGGCCTCTGACATACCTTAGCGCCGGGCAGTCAGGCGGCTAACCAACCTTGTTAACGGCTTGGAGACTCGCAGGTACTGCGAGTCTCTTTTCATTTTTGTAGTAGCGGTACAATAAGGACATCCCTTGTCTGGTTGCCGCGCTACTTACCGTCACCACAAAGGATCAAAATGCCGGGGGTGCAGGAGGGATACAAACCTTTTTGCTCATCCCGACGTCTGACAGAGTGAGGAAAAAGTTCCGCCGTAATACCCGTTCACGCCGTTGAAAGCTCTCAAACTGTGACCATCAAGATAAGAATTCCGAAGGGACCTCGGGAAGGTGGGGGGAAAAGATTCCGCTGGCTGCCCCGCGACCCGGTGCTGCGTGCGGCGCTGGTGGCGTTTCTGATTCTGGCAGTATCGTTTACCGTTTTATTTTCTTACCTTTACATCAAGTACGATCGGATCATTCAGAAGCGGTTCCGTTCCCCGGTGTTCGCCAATTCCGCGAAGATTTACGCCCTGCCCCGGACGGTGCGGGATGGCGAAAAAATCGAAGCGCGGGAGATTGCAACGGACCTGCAGCATGCTGGCTACACGAATGAGGAAGGACAATCCAGCCTGGGCAGTTTTCAATTGCTGAAAGATGGAATCGAGATTAATCCCGGGCCGGAGTCGTACCACAGCCCGGAACCGGCGCGCATCACCATCCACGACGGAAAAGTTGACCAGATCACCAGCAACGGCAACGACTTGTCGGCCTACGAACTGGAGCCGCAACTGGTAACCGCGCTGTTCGACGCAGAGCAGCGGTCGAAACGCCAAATCGTGAAATATAACGACATTCCCCCGATGATGGTGCAGGCGGTGCTGGCGATTGAAGACCGGCGTTTCTTTGAACACAGTGGAGTGAATTTTCTGCGCATGGCAGAAGCCGCTTGGATTGACGTAGTGCGCGGCCGGCACGACCAGGGCGGGTCGACGCTCACCATGCAGCTTTCGCGCGGATTTTTCCTGACTCCGGAAAAGACCATCAAGCGCAAACTGACGGAAATGCTGATTGCCGAGGAGTTGGAACAGAAGTTCAGCAAGAAACAGATTTTTGAGTTCTATGCGAACTGGGTGGATTTGGGCCAGAGAGGGTCGTTCTCGATCAGCGGATTCGCCGAAGCGTCGAAGGCATACTTTAACAAGGAACTGAAAGACATCACCCTGCCCGAAGCGGCTCTCTTGGCGGGGGTGATTCAGCGTCCCAGCTATCTTTCGCCCTACCGTCATCCGGAGCGCGCCATGGACCGCCGGAATCTGGTGCTGGAATCGATGGTCGAGACCCACGCCATAACCCGCGAGCAGGCGGATAAAGCCAAGGCCGCTCCCCTGAAACTGGCGCCCCCGAACGTGGAGGCCAGCGACGCACCATATTACGTAGACATGGTGCGGGACACATTGATCAGCAAGTTCAATGAAAGTGAGTTGAATGACCAGTCGTACCGCATTTATACGACGCTCGATCCTGATCTGCAGAAGGCCGCCGCGCAGGCGGTGGAGTCAGGTATCAAGCTGGTGGATGAGCAGGTCAAGAAGTTGCGCACTAAGAAGGTGAAGGTCGGAAAGAAAACCGAAATCAAGGTGGTGCCGGGTCCGCAGGCGCAAGTGGCGCTGATCGTGCTCGATCCCCATACGGGCGCGGTGCTGGCTCTGGTGGGAGGACGGGATTACGGCTGGAGCCAGTTCAATCACGCCGTCTCCAAGAGGCCCACGGGATCGATCTTCAAGCCGTTTGTGTATGCCGCGGCGATCAACAGCGCCCTGGACGGCTCGCCAACCGTGCTGACTCCGGCGTCGACGGTGACGGATGCGCCCTCGAGCTTCGCCTATGGCGATCAGATTTATGAGCCGCGCAACTACAAAGAGGAGTATCACGGCGACGTATCGTTGCGCTACGCGCTGGCGATGTCGCTGAACAATGCGACGGTGAAAGTGGCCGAAGAGGTCGGCTATGACAAGGTGGCAAACCTGGCAAAGTCGGCGGGAATAACTTCGGTGAAAGCGACTCCAGCGATGGCCCTGGGCTCCTATGATGCTTCGCCGCTGGACATGGCGGGCGCCTACACCACCTTCGGGAACAACGGGGTGCGCCTGTCGCCAATTCTGCTGCGCTCGGTGCGTAATGGCAAGGGCGATGTGATCGCGAACTATAACACCGACCAGCGGCAGGTGCTCGATCCCCGGATTGCCTACATCATGACGAACATGATGGAAGGCGTTATCAACAACGGGCTGGGTTTTTCGGCGGTTCGCGGGCGAGGGTTTACCGCGCCAGCGGCGGGCAAGACCGGCAGTTCACACGATGGCTGGTTCGCCGGATACACCTCGAATTTGCTCTGTATTGTTTGGGTGGGGTATGACGACTACAGCGACCTTCGATTAACTGGCGGAGTGACGGCTGCGCCCATCTGGACGGAGTTCATGAAGAAAGCGGCCGCGCTGCCGCAATATTCCGATATGAAAGGGTTCCAGCAGCCGACGGGAGTGGTGGATGTGCAGCTGGATAAGATCACGAACCGCCTGGCGACTCCGACCTGCCCGGATGACTATGTTTCCGCTTTCGTGGCGGGAACGGAGCCGCGCGAGACCTGTGACGCACAAGAAGGGATGAAAGGATTCTTCTCTCACATTTTTGGGGGGAACAAACCGCTACCTGCCCAGGGCCCGAGCGAAGTGTCTATTCAGGAGGACCCCAATGCTGCTCCCGACGCTAAGAAAAAGAAGGGATTTTTTGGCAAGATAGCTGGAATCTTTAAGGATGACAAAACCTCGGCCCCCGCGCCGAAACCGGCGGATAACGGGCCGAGCGAACCCCATTGAACCCTGTCCGGTCTTGGGTGTTCGGTCGTAGCGGTGATTTCCGGGTTGTTTTGGACTTTCGACCTCCGACCTTCGCCTCAAACCCCTCGACTGCTCTGCCCAAGAGTGGCCGAAGACCGGATACCCAACCACCAAGACCGTAGACGAAAAATCTTTCGCCGACTAAGGAAAACTGTGGCAGAATGAGGGCACTAGCTGGGGGTGGCCTATGTCGTCCTGCCCGCGAGTTCTGCTGGTTCCCGTCTCGTTTTTTGTCCTTTGCGTCTGTGCCCTGACGAGTTTGTCGCCGGCCCAGTCTTCTCGCTCCGAACAGGTTCAAATCAAACCTCCGCTGCTGCGCACTATCGATCCTCCAGCCCCGGACGCCTCGGCGTCCGATCTGGAGGCCCGCGCCGAGCAGTTGCGTGCCGTGAAACTTTACTTGGACGCGCTCGATTACTATCGCGCCGCGCTCGCCATGCGGCCGAACTCTTCCGGCTTGCTGAACAAGATCGGTATCACTGAATTGATGATGCAGCGCTATCGCGAGGCAAGAAAATCGTTCGATCAATCGATCAAGGCCGACCGCCAGTTTGCCGATGCCTACAACAATCGGGGCGTGGTGTTTTACGAAGAAAAGAAATACGGCGCAGCGGTCAAGGACTACCGGCGAGCCATTGCCCTGGACGGCAATTCGGCGTCGTTCTTCAGCAATCTGGGCGCCGCGCTTTTCGCCCGAAGAGAGTTCGAACCTGCGGTCCTCGCCTATGAACAGGCCGTGCATCTCGATCCCGATGTGTTTGAGCGGACTTCGCGCGGCGGAGTGCAGGCCCAACTGCCCAGCCCCGGTGATCGCGCGCGCTACGATTACACCGTGGCGAAACTTTACGCCAAGATGGGCTACTCTGACCGTTCGCTCGAATATCTAAGGAAGGCGATGGAAGAGGGATACAAAGATTTTAACAACGTGTATAAGGACGTGGAGTTCGCTGGCTTGCGAAAAGACAAACGTTTTGTGCAACTGGTGACGGCGAAACCGGTTACGCTGCCGGAATAAACTTTGCGCCGTAACCGCGCGGCCGAACGACCGCGCGCGCGAATCCGCTGCGCATCTCCCACTTAATCTTCCGGGGATCGTCGAAGGGGAGAGGTTCGACCCGACCATGTGGCTTAAGCCCCGTCTCCCGGGTATTGCTTGCTTTTTGTCTCTTTTGCTCCTTTTTCTGCCCTCGCTCAGCGAAGATGCGTCTATGTTTCGGGGAAACCCGCAGCACAGTCGAGTATACGACGCGGCAGCACCGGCAAAATTCAAAGCGATGAAATGGAGGTTTCACACGCGCGGTATGCTGACCGGTTCTCCCGTGGTGATCGAGGGAAGGATTTATTTCGGCAGTACTCCAGCTTGTTGAACGCCCTCAATGTCACCCGGGCGCGGTGATGCACTCGGTTGGATTCAACCATTGGTTGTATTTGTATTCCTCGCCGGCCATTGCTGGGAGCTTGCTGTACTTCGGATCCACCCCGGGAAAGCTGCTCGCAGTCGATGTCTCCGATTTCAAGCCTGCCTGGAGTTTTTGAAACCGAAGGCATGAAGAACCACGGGCCTGCATATACGAAATCGGATGGCACGCCCAACGGGAATGGCGTTTACCGCTCCGATTTTTACGATGATATGGTCGCGAGGATCGACAGGGTGATGAGTACGGGCGCGATCATTTCATCTCCGCTGGTCGCCGGGAACGTTGTCTATGTGGGAAGCGCGGATGGAAATTTGTATGCGCTGAGATAGAAAACTTTTTTGGGCGCGCGATTCAATGAGAAAAGTTCCGTATATTTTACAAAGGTTTACAAAATTAGACGAAACTGAGAGCGGTTCTGGTGTTTAATTTTTCTACAAACTCCTGAAAGCAACAGGGTGAGTAAGGAGAAACGGTAGCCCATCGGATGCTGACCCGAGCACGCCCCAAGCAAGCATCCGGTGGGTTTTTTTTGTGGCTTCTAACTTGCGACAAAAGCGAAAAACTCAGGACTTTAGCCGGATATCCGCCGCCCAGCGCGAAGGGCGTCCCGTTCTTGCGTGGTGTTAGCTAAGAGCCAGGATCTTCATTTCGGACTTCTCTCACCAACATAGTCCTCCACAACCTTCTTCCATTTGCCTTGCGCTTTGAGAATGAACTCAACCGCGTCACGCAGGGCGCCGTCGCCGCCAGCGTGGGGCGTGATGTAGTGCGCTTCCCGTTTCACTTCGGCGCGGGCGTTTTTCACGGCGATAGCGAGGCCTCCGGCGCGCATAGCGGGAAGATCAATGACGTCGTCGCCAACGAAAGCGGCTTGTTCGGGCTTGAGACCCGCCTCTTGGACGATTTCGTCGAAGACGGTTCGCTTGTCCTGAATTCCCTGGCGGACGTATTCGAGTTTCAAATCGCGCGCTCGGAGCGCGACCGTTTCCGAGATACGTTTGGTGATGAGTCCGGTCCTTATGCCGCCGAGGCGCGCAAGGGAAATGGATGTGCCATCGTGAGCATGAAAGCCTTTGGCTTCGATCAAGCTTTGTCCCTGTGAAGATGAGTTATGGAACCCGAATCCACTCCGGTCTCTGTGCTTCGCGGACTGCTCTCGCGTTCGTTGATCGAGAATGCTTTGCTCGGTTCCCGCGGGAGCGGGGAAGATGAAGAGCTTGCCGTCGGTGAGCACCCCATCGACGTCGAAGAGAAGGAGCTTTATCTTGCGGGCGCGGGCTTGGGCGGAGAGCGGTTTGGGCATCGGCGGAATTCTAGCAGCCTTTGCCAGGAGGCTGGAGCAGCTTCGCCGTTCATGAGATTCGCTGTGTCCCCGGATCGCAACCGTCGGTGATTCGGGACGGAGACAAAAGGCATCGCTTTATACTTGAGCGTAAGCGGAGCTTACCAATGAATCGTCGAGAAATGTTGAGGGACGCGGAGCGATTGCGGGAGGGGTGGCCCTGAGGGCTGCCGCAGCCGCTCCGTGCACCGCTTGACCCCACCAAGGGCAGCGAGCAGGCAGGCTCGCGACCGGTGCATCGTGCTCCGCCGGGATTCTATCCATGCCCACAGCCCAGTCGCGGTCATCGTTCCGGTCACGGACGCGATCCATGTCAAGCGTCTTTAATCCCAGTCACGTGCATCTTGCCCAAGGATCCGGCCGGCTAGGGAAGGACAGCGTTGCCAAAGCAGAACAGATTCGGGCGATTCAAGTCTCCCGATTCGTCAGCGACTACGGTACGGCTGGAGCGCGATGCGCTCGAGCGGCTCGAAGAAGCAATTAGGATTACACGGGCGCTCAACTGAGTCGGTCTTGGTCGGTCACAGCCTTCGGATTCTTCGGACCGTTCGATTGTGTTCGAACTGGTTCGACGCGCTTCCGTGTCAAGCCATTTAAAAATGTAAACCCTGCGGGTCTGGCGCAAACAAAGCAATGATGCTACAATCCGCAACTTTCGAACCAGCGTTCTCGGCATTGATTCGAGTCCTGGAGAAAGGGCGTACCATGTCGTCGACCCTTGCCACTCCTGCGCTTTTCCCACTACCCGAACAGCGCATGAATCCCACATCCTCCCCGCTTTCATCAAACATCAAAGGGCAGGTTCAGAGATTCTGGCAGAAGTCACCCTGTGACTCATGGTTCACCAATGAGCCGCGAGGAACTGTCGCCTTCTATCGGAGCCTTGACGAGCACAGGTATAAAGTGCACCCGCAGCTACAATCGGCCGTAGGCTTTGAAAAAGCCCGTGGTTTGAAGGTGCTCGAAATTGGTTGCGGGTGCGGCAGTGAGGCTGAACTTTTCGCGCGTGCCGGTGCTCATTACACTGCCGTCGATCTGACAAACGCGGCACCGACCATAACGCAGAGGCGTTTTCAACTGGCAAATCTGGAAGGACGTTTCGTTCAGGGCGATGCCGAGAACTTGCCGTTCGCCGACGGTTCGTTCGACCTCGTGTATTCCCATGGAGTGCTTCACCACACGCCGGATACGCCCCGAACCATCGGCGAGGTTCACCGGGTGCTAACTCCAGGGGGACGGGCCGTGATTATGCTGTATTATCGCGATTCATTCAATTACCACGTGAACCTGCGGATCGTCCGCCGCTTGCGCGCGCATCTGCTCAAAACAGACCTGGGTATCAAGCTGGCTCGGATGATCTTTGGTGAGACTGAGCAAGATCTGCGGCGGCATGCAGAACTCATCCGCGAAGACCGCAGTTCTTACGTAGAGATTCAGAACATGCTCAATCGAAATACCGACGGCCCCGACAACCCGCTTTCACAAGTTTTCTCAAAGAAATCGGCCCAGCAAATGTTCTGGCAATTCAGGAATGTCAAAACAGAAGTCATGTTCTGGAATCCGAACTGGCTCCCGGTTATCGGAAAGCTGGTTCATCATTCGATCGAGGAGCGTCTCGCATCGCGCTGGGGCTGGCACCTTTGGATTTACGCGCAAAAGCGCCATCTGGAATTCACTGGGCCGAGAGAATATTCGTGCCCAGAGCATTTCGGCGTAAACAACCCGTCAGTTCTTGAAGAGCCCTCGTGGCTTGAACCAGCGACTGAGGTTTGAGGGTTCACCAAGTGACGTTCTTGGGAAACACCTCAACTCGTTTGTTTCGAAGATATACTACCGATGAAAGCGCCACGGAATGCAGAAGGAGTTCCGCGAGTTCTCCTATAGATATCTGCGGACGGCGAACATGCTGAAACACAGCTCCAAACCAATAAAAGTTCTCGTGATCGGCAACTATCCGCCCCCCATGTGCGGATGGGCGATCCAGACTTATCTCGTAACTGCCGAACTGCGCCGCCGCGGCCAAGTCTGTGAGGTGCTCAAGATCAACGAGAATCGCATGGTGAAGAGTCCTGACTATGTTAATGTCCAAGATGGTTGGGACTATCTCGCGAAGATCGTTTATTTCACTCTCTGTGGCTATCGTTTAAACGTGCATGTTAATGGCACGTCCAAAAAGGGCTACCTATTGGCACTGAGCGCGGCGATCACTGGCCGGTTCAGATTTCGCCCAATCGCACTCACCTTCCATGGCGGTCTCACGCAGAATTATTTCCCTCGTCACGATTCGTGGTGGTTACACTACGCGTTTCGCTTGTTGTTCCAGAGTGCAGGCAAGATCGCTTGTGACAGCTTTGAGATTAAGGATGCGATCGAAGGCTACGGTATCAACCCGCTGAAAATCACACCTATAGCCACCTTTTCTCCGCAATATCTGACCTTCAAGTCTGTCAACTTGCCGGGAGAGGTTGAGAGGTTCTTATCGAAGCGCCACCCGGTCGTCTTGTCTTACCTCTCATTTCGTCCCGAGTATCGGTTAGAAGTTGTGCGGGAGGGGATGAGGCGATTCCGGAGAAGGTATTCGGACGCTGGCTTCATCTGGTTGGGCTTCCCGGATAGAGAGTTGTCGCTGGCGCGGGAATTCGTAAACGCATGGACCGAAGAGGAACGCCATTCACTGCTCCTCCTGGGCAATCTCGCCCACGACGACTTCCTGACGCTGTTAACGCGCTGCTCAGTCTGCTTGCGCTCGCCCGCTTGCGACGGCGTAGCTGCCTCGGTACTAGAGGCACTCGGCTTGGGAGTACCGGTCGTGGCCAGCGAAAACGGGCGTCGGCCTGCGGGTGTGATTACTTATAGTGATGAAGATGCTGCGGATATGTCCGCCAAGATGGTTTACGTGATGGAAAACTATAACGCAATTAGGGCGCACCTAGATGGTTCTTTGAACGGCGACAATGTCCAAGATAATGTTGCCTACATGGCAGATTGGCTGACTCAATTGGAACGACGCTGATCCTGAGATTACAGTAACGGAGAGCTTCTTCCTCGGCTGTGCCTCGCGACAATCTATCTGTGACTTCCGTACAAGATAGCTTCTTCCCCGAAGATCGAGGAGCCGCGGAGAGCGATTTTCGGAGTTGTTGCCTCATGCCGCCTGGTCGTACCTATGGTGGAGGCCGCCCAGGCGCTCATAAAAAACGATGCGACCTCGAGCACACCGAGTTTTGGCTTGGGATGTCTGCGTTTTACATGACAAGCGGGTCGAAGAGCCAGTTCTCTCCAGTTGTTTCCCGTCGCTCCGGCGAAAGTCCGCAGATGGGAAGAACGTGTACCCCAAATGCCGAGGACCGGGCGAGTGGAGAACCGTGCTTCGCGCAGTTTGGAAGCATGTGTGCGAAGCTCGGGATCCGCATTATCGCGGCCAATTCGCGCACTCCGCCACAACTGCAGCCAAATCAGCTGCCCGCCGCCCACCGCTAGATGGCGCCTTACGGAATCACGGTCGGTCACAGCGGTCCCAGGCGAAGGGTTGGCGAAACCTATGCTTCGGTCTACAATACCCAAATGTCGTCCCTTTCTTGCTCCCTCGACTGGGCCCATCCTCTGGTAGCGGAATGGTTTGTCGGCAAGTTTGGTACGCCGACGGAGCCGCAGGAGCAGGGGTGGCCGCACATTCTTGCCGGGCGGACCACGCTGATCTCGGCGCCCACCGGGTCGGGGAAAACTCTAGCGGCATTTCTGGCTTGTATCGACCGGCTGGTGCGCAAAGCACTGGGGGGAGAGCTCACCGACCGCACGGAAGTGCTTTATGTTTCACCGCTCAAGGCGCTGAGCAACGACATCCAAAAAAATCTGCAAGGACCTCTAGGCGAGATTCTCGCGCTGGCGGGCGAGCGCGGGCTGCTCATGCCGGAGATTCGCACGGCGGTGCGCACCGGAGACACTCTCGCTCCCGAGCGGCGGAGCATGCTGAAGCGGCCTCCGCACATTCTCGTGACCACGCCGGAGTCGCTCTACATTCTTCTGAGTGCGGACAAGAGCCGCGCGATTCTGCGCGATGTCGAGACCGTGATTGTCGACGAGATTCATGCGGTTGCGGACGATAAGCGCGGGGCGCATTTGACGCTCTCTCTGGAGCGGTTGGAGGCGTTGTCGCACCGGCCCCCAGTTCGCATTGGACTGTCGGCGACGCAGAAGCCGATTGAGGAGGTTGCGCATTTCTTGACTGGCAGCGGGCGGATGGATCCGGTGATCGTCGACGTCGGGCACAAGCGGAAGCTGGATCTGGGGATCGAAGTATCGCCGATGCCCCTGGGGCCGGTGGCGTCGAACGAGTTGTGGGACACGGTTTACGACCGGTTGGTGGCGCTCGTGGCCGAGCATCGGTCTACGCTGGTGTTTGTGAATACGCGACGGATGGCGGAGCGATTGTGCCATGAGTTGGGTGAGCGCATCGGCGAAGAGAATGTGGCGGCGCATCATGGCAGCCTGTCGCGCAAGCTCCGGCTGGCGGCGGAGAAGAAACTGAAAGAGGGACAGGTGCGGGTGCTGGTGGCAACGGCCTCGCTCGAATTGGGAATTGATGTGGGCACGGTGGACCTGGCGGTGCAGATCAATTCGCCGCGGGCGATTGCGGTGGCGCTGCAGCGGGTGGGGCGGTCGGGGCACTGGCGGGGCGCGGTGCCGAAAGGACGGTTCTTTGCTACGACGCGGGATGATTTGATGGAATGTGCCGCGCTGGTGCGGGCGATTCGGCAGGGAGATCTGGACCGGCTCAGGATTCCGGAATCTCCGCTGGATATTCTGGCCCAGCAGATCGTAGCGATTTGTGCTGCGGGGAAAAATCAGCCGGCTTCAGCGAGCGGGCAGCTGCCAGGCCAGGATGGGTTGGCGACAGCCAGCCAGGACGCCGGCGCTACTTCGAACCGCGGTGCTGATTCCTACCCCGGCGGAGCGGAAGATGGCGGACCTTGCAGTGAGGGGTGGGATGAGGATGATCTGTTCGCGCTGGTGCGGCGGGCTTATCCGTATCGCGATCTGAAGCGTGAAACGTTCGACTCAATTCTGGAAATGCTGGCCGAGGGGATCGCCGCGCGGCGCGGGCGCTATGGGGCGTATCTGCATCGGGACCGCGTGAACGGCAAGTTGCGGGCGCGGCGTGGAGCGCGACTGGCGGCTATCACCAGCGGCGGCGCAATTCCCGACAATTCTCTATATACCGTGGTGGCCGAGCCGGACGGCGTGGTTGTAGGGACTGTGGATGAGGATTTTGCCGTGGAGAGCAATCGCGGTGACATCATGCTGCTGGGGAACACGTCATGGATGATCCACCGCATTGAGACCAATGCGGGGCGAATGCTGGTGCAGGATGCGCATGGCGCGCCGCCGAGTGTTCCGTTCTGGCGTGGCGAGGCTCCGTCGCGGACGCAGGAGTTGTCGGCGCATGTGGGCGAACTGCGGCAAAAAATCAGCGAGATGTTGCCCAGCACCTCACCGGTCGGATTTTCGGCGACACAACCCGATGTCGCCGCGGCTGTGAGTTGGCTGAAGGCAGAATGCGGCCTGGATGATTCGGGCGCCGAGCAGATGATTGAATACGTATTACAGGGGCGTGCGGTGCTGGGAGCCGTGCCGACGCAGACGACCGTGATCGCTGAGCGATTCTTTGATGAGGGCGGCGGGATGCAACTGGTGATCCACGCTCCGTTTGGCGGGCGGATCCTCAAAGCCTGGGGATTGTCGCTGCGAAAACGGTTCTGTGTGGGATTTAATTTTGAGTTGCAGGCGGCGGCGACCGATAACGGACTGAACATAGCGCTGGCTGAGCAGCACAGTTTCCCGCTGGGCGATGTTTTTCATTTCTTGCAGGCGGAGACGGTGCAGCCCATTCTAGAGCAGGCGGCGCTGGATTCTCCGATCTTTGCCACGCGCTGGCGGTGGGACGCGAACCGGGCGCTGGCCTTGTTGCGCTTTCAAAACGGCAAGAAAGTGCCGCCGCAAATTCAGCGCATGCGGTCAGAGGATTTGCTGGCGTCGGTGTTTCCGGATGCGGCCGCGTGTTTCGAAAACATCGAGGGCGATCGTAAGATTCCGGACCATCCCCTGGTTGGCGAAGTGATGAAAGACGTGCTCACCGAAGCCATGGACGTGGAAGGGTTGAAGTCGTTGCTGCGGGGAATGGCTTCGGGACAGATTCGCGTAATCGCGGTGGATACGCCGGTGCCGTCGCAGTTTTCGCACGAGATATTGAATGCGAATCCCTATGCGTATCTCGATGATGCCCCGCTGGAGGAGCGGCGAGCGCGGGCGGTCAACATGCGCCGAGTGCTGCCGGAATCGGTACTGGAGGAAGTTGGGGGACTGGATCCCGGAGCGATTGCGCAGGTGCGGGAGGAGGCTTGGCCGGACCTGCGGGATGCGGACGAGTTGCATGATGTACTGCACACGCTGGTGGCGCTGCCGGAAGGGGTGGGTAGGCGGGGACAGCCGCCCTCGGCTGTCCCGTCGAGCGAAGCTCGATCTGCTCTGGTTTCGGGCGTCTCCTTGGCCTTGCATGAGAGCGGCTCCGCTGCGCTGAGTGGGACGGCCGAGGCCGACTGTTCCCACACCGGCCGTGCTCCGGGCAGCTGGTCAGGATATTTCGAGCGACTCGTAAACGAAGGACGGGCCGGTATCGCTTGGGCGGACGGTCGGCGCTATTGGGTGGCGGCGGAGCGGGCTCGCAGTTTCTCGACCCTATTTCCTGGAGCCGTATGGGAGCAGGCATTGGCTGACGTAGCGAGCGGAGACAGCGCTCAAGATGACGCTTTGCTCACGCTCGTTACTGGGTGGATGTCGCATCTGGGTCCAGCGACCGCATCGCAACTTGAGAGCCATGTGGGGCTGGCTGCTTCTGAGATTGAGAAGGCTTTGCTGCGGATGGAGTCCAGCGGGACGGTTCTGCGGGGAAACTTTAGTGGCGCTGCTTCGCGGGCGAGTATCCCGCGGCTACCGGAGCCTGTCGAGCGGCGCTCGACTGGACAGCCGACGGCAGTTGTCCCACAACCACCCACACCGGCCCCCGAGGTGGAATGGTGCGAGCGGAGATTACTGGCGCGGATTCATCGGCTGACTGTGGGGATGTTGCGCAAGCAGATTGAGCCCGTTACCGCAGCGGCGTTTATGCGCTGGCTGATGCGCTGGCAGCATGTGACTCCCGGAACGCAGGTCACGGGAGAACGCGGGACGCTCGAAGTGCTGCAGCAGTTGCAGGGATTCGAAATTCCTGCGAATGCATGGGAGCGCCAGGTGCTGGCGCGAAGGATTGCCGACTACGATCCCAAGTGGCTCGATCAGCTTTGTCTGACCGGCGCGGTGGGGTGGGGAAGATTGTCGCCGCATCCGGCGACTGTGGATTCGGGAGGTGCGGGGAATCAGAATGCGTCCTCGGGAGATACCCCGATGCCGCGGCAGCGGCGTGTGATTCCGACCAGCGTTGCGCCGATTACTTTTTTTGTGCGCGAGGAGGCGGACTGGATGATTCCGCGACACCCAGCCGGGGATGAGGCCGAGGCACGCGGTTTGAGCCACGGGGCGCAGTTGGTGCTCGAATTTCTGCGGCAGCGTGGAGCTTCGTTCTTTGCCGACATTGTGCGTGGTACGGTCAAGCTCAAGGCGGAAATCGAGACTGGACTTTGGGAATTGGTGGCGGCGGGCCTGGTCACTGCCGACGGGTTCGACAATCTGCGGGCGCTGATTGATCCCAAACGACGCGCGGGACATGGCAGTGGGCGCAGTACGCGTCCCCGGCACAGTTCGGGACGGTGGGCGTTGCTGCATGCGGATGTGGCGGCGGAGCGGAACCGGGCGGTTGAGGCGGCGTGTTGGATGCTGCTGCGGCGTTATGGGATTGTGATTCGCGATCTGCTGGCGCGGGAGTCGAACTTGCCGCCTTGGCGCGAATTGCTAATGGCCTTCCGCCGCCTGGAAGATCGCGGGGAGATTCGCGGAGGGCGGTTTGTCGATGGATTTCTGGGCGAGCAGTTTGCGGTGCCGGTTGCGGTCGAATCGGTTCGCGGAATGCGGGGCTTGCCCTTGAGTGGAGAGACCACGACGCTCTCAGCGGCCGATCCGCTGAATTTGATTGGAATTCTGGTGCCAGGAGAGAGAGTGCCGGCGATTTCCGGCAGGACGGTCAGCTATCGGGATGGGATTCCGGACGCTGGTTCGGAGCAGATGACTTCGAATTCGGGTGCTTCGGACGAGGCTGCGGCAGGCTAGCGAAGGTCGCATCCAATCAGACCATCTGTTCCGACACGCTGAAAGGATCCAAGAATCCCGGGCTGGCGGGGAGTAACGACCGCGGGGGCTGAAGCCGGGGTCTTGATCTTCGTTTTGCACGGCGTTTTGCACGGCGTTTTACGCGTCGCTGAAGCGCCGCTCTTCCACGGTTGCTGCCGTTTCGAGGGCCGCTGTTATTCGACCGAGCACCATTTTTTTTGGCAGGCCCCGAGGAGTGCGATCCGGAACCGGACAGGCTGGAAGCAGAAAACGGTCAGAAGCTCGATGAGGGGGTCCCCCGAGCTTCTGACCAGCGGCTCGGCTAGAAATGCTTGAAAGCGCTTCCCCCGTCGCTTTTGCCAAGAATCCGCGTTTTGCTATAGTGCATGCCGAATTCCAATTCGTTGAGCCGGTCGGTTCAGTTCAACCATTCTGGCGTAATCCTCGTGTTTACAATTTGTTACCTACGATTCAGACCCCCAAGAAACTCCCCGCAGCCGAGGAGGGCGACCAACGCAAGCTATCCGAATCGATAGTCAGACTAACCGTTCGGATATTGGGAATGGTTCACGCCGGACATGCATTTCGGCCCGCGCTGTGATAAGAAGTTCTGCATGAAATGGGAGACTCTGATTGCGCCCTAGACTGTTGGTGATTGCCGGACCCGCGAAAGAATCGACCATTCCGTTACCCGAAGGGGAAGCCACCTTGGGCCGCGACCCGGCCAATGCGGTTGCCCTGGCCGACGGGTCGGTTTCGCGAAAACATTGCTTACTGCGGAGAGAAGAAGACGGGCGCTTTCAGATTAAGGATTTAGACAGCCGCAATGGGACTTTGGTGAATGGCCGGGCGGTAAAGGAGCAGTGGCTGCGACACGGAGACGAGATTGCGACGGGCGACTCCGTGTTTTTGTTTCTGCTGGAAGAGCAGGACCAAGCGGTTCCCGCCAGCGCCGTTGAGTTCGACGACCATCCTTCCGCAGCCGAGACGAAGCTGATTCATCCCCGAGAAGTGATCTACCTGCAGCCCGACCGGTTACAGCGCGAACTGCCGGCGACGTCGCAGGTGGCGCGCAACTTGAGCGCGCTGCTCAAGATCAGCCGGGTGGTGCATGCCATCCGTGATCTGGAAGAATTGCAGGCGCAGTTGCTGGATCTGATTTTTGAAGTGGTGCCAGCGGGGAGAGGTGCGATCCTTTTGGCCGAAGGCGCAGGCAAGGAGTTCAACTGTCTGTATGCGCGAACCCGCCACGCGGGACAGCCACAACTGGTGAGGGTGAGTCGCACGATCGTGCGCCAGGTGATGAAGGACAATGTCGCGATTCTGGGCATGGATGTTCCCGCCACGGCGAAGCTGCGCGACGTCGAAAGTCTGATAGCGTCGGAAGTGCGGACATTATTGTGCGTGCCGCTGACCGTTTTTCAGCGCGCGATTGGATGCATCTACCTGGACAGCACAAACGCCGCGGACCGGTTTCAGGAAGATCATTTGCAATTGTTGACAGCGATCGCCGGGGTTTCCGCTGTGGCCTTGGACAATGCGCGGCGACTGCAATGGTTGGAGGAGGAAAACCAGCGGCTCACCAGCGAAGTCAGGCAGGAACAAAGTCTGGTGGGGGAAGGGGCGCGGATCAAGGAGATTTTTCAGTTTCTGGCCAGGGTCGCCCCCACCGAATCGACGGTATTGATCGAGGGCGAAAGCGGAACGGGCAAGGAGTTGGTGGCTCGGGCGTTGCATCGCAACAGCCACCGCGCTAGCAAGCCGTTTGTGGCGATCAACTGCGCCGCGATTCCCGAGTCTTTGCTGGAGAGCGATCTGTTCGGGCATGAGCGCGGCGCGTTCACGGGTGCGGCCGTGCAGAAGCGGGGACGGCTGGAAGTCGCCGAGGGTGGAGTGGTGTTTCTCGATGAGATCGGGGAGCTCGCCCCTGCACTGCAGGTGAAGCTGCTGCGAGTGTTGCAGGAACGCGAATTCGAACGTGTGGGCGGAACGCACTCCATCAAGATCGATGTTCGATTGATTGCCGCCACCAATCGCGACTTGAACGAAGCGGTGCGCAACGGAGAGTTTCGCCAGGATCTTTATTATCGGCTGGCGGTGGTCAAGCTGACCATGCCTCCATTACGCGAACACCGGGAAGACATTCCAATGCTGACGCGGCATTTCGTGCAGAAGTATGCCAAGCGGAGCAAGGTGAAGGCGAAGCCGGTGTCGCGCGAAGCCATGGCAGCTTTGGTGAACTACGACTGGCCGGGCAACGTGCGCGAATTAGAAAACGCCATCGAGCGGGCGCTGGTGATGGGATCATCGGATGCGGTGCTGCTGGAAGATTTGCCGGAATCGTTGCTGGAGCAGGAATCGCCGGCAGAGATGCACCAGGGAAAGTATCATGCCAGCGTGAAAGAATTGAAGAAACAGTTGATCGTCGACGCGGTCGAGCAGACGCGGGGAAACTACGTCGAAGCCGCGGGAATCTTAGGGGTGCATCCTAATTATCTGCACCGGTTAATCCGGAACTTGGGCTTGAAAAATAGTCTGCAGGATTTGCTGCGCGAGCGCAGCAAATTTTCCGCCTAGCCGTCAGGACTTCGAGTGCGTGGCGGGGAACCGTGGCTTCCCTGCGCAGGCACGGCACCCACTCCTTCCGCTCTCTTGGTAACCTCAGCCATCCCGAAGACCTGGAAAACCAGCGCAAGGCTTTCGCCGGACAGGGGCCCGCGACCAGTGGCGGCTCGTTGCGGCTCCCCGGCGCTCCGCGAAGAGCCGTTCTGCTGCTTCCGCAAGGGCGCATGTTACGCGGCGTCCAAGTCTCCTCCAACGGCGAACGAGAAGGCAATCCGGTCCAGGGAATTGACTCCGTTCGCTGGGGCAGCGCCTTCAGTGCCGCAGCCAAAATCCGAGCGCGCTCTCATTCGTTCATTCGCACCGATCCCGTACGATGGGCGGTGATCCCCACCTCTAGCATTCGCTGGCGAAACGACAATGTGCTCACCCCGTGAATCCTGGTGACTTTCTTCTGCGGAAATGCATCCTAGAATCGGACGGGGGCGGAGTCGGAATTCTCTCCACCAGGCCCGAAGTCCACAGAGGAGTGTCCAACTTGAGTCTTGAAATTGATGTAGAAAAGATTTCAGAAATTCTGCTCGCCGATGGATGGCACAAAGTCTCTGCTGTGGGTGATGGAAGGTCTTCGTTCGGGCTCGATATTTACCAGTTCCAGGAATCCCCCAGTCAGGAACCCCCCGCGCCTCAACCCAATGCCGGCCAACCCACGAAAGCAGGCCAAGAACACGAGACCCGGAGCGGGGCACGTTGGACCGAATCGGATGGCTCACGGGTGTTCTGTCCGCTGACATCGATTTTGGCGGTGAAGTATCGAGGCCAGCAGAAGACGGAAAGTTGAACGGAAGGACGGGCGCGAAAGCGGGATCGAAGTGATTGCTTCATTTCGTACGCAGGTAGAGACGTTGCCAGCAACGTCTCTACTGCAAAAACAGTGATTACGAAACTAACCGCGCACGCTTATTTTGGAAAACGATAGGACTGCGCGGCTCGGGGTGGGACGGCCCATCGAAAACGCCGGACGAAACGTGGTGAAGATCAGCATACGCTTGACTTGCGGCAATACTTCTTTTGAATCTTGCGTGTCGGAGAGAATACGGTAGTCCTGCACGCGGCCGTTCGCGTCCACATAAGCCTCAATGACCAGCGAATCCGCATCGATCGTATCCAGAGTCATGCCAAACGCGCTCTGCTCTAACTGCGGCGCGGTGTTGACCATGACCAGAGGAACATCATTGCCCGCCTGCAGCGAGGACGGCGCCACGAAATAAACCATGGCGATTCCGAAAATAATCAGCGCACTCAAGAATCCAGCCGTCGCCGGCACCATGAACGCCTGGAAAGTATCTTCCAGTCGTGCCCTCAGCCCCTCAAACGGGGCCTGTTTCGCCTGAGCCACTTCCCGCGAGATTGCTAGCCGCAACTTAAGCCCCAGATCGGGCGGAACCTTCCGACGTCCGAGGCTCGCCAGCAATTGCTGCGTCCGCCGCAAACTTTGGTACTGGTGGTTGCAATCCACGCAATCCGACAAGTGCTGCTGCAGCGCAAGCATCTCCGTGCCCGTCACTGCTCCATCCAAATATGGCGAGAATAACCGCTTCGCCTCGGGGCACCGCAGTCCCAGAATTTCCCCTGTGCCCTTCATGGCATCACCTCGACCCTTCTACCCCCTCCAGCCACCTGCGAATCCAAACTCCGATGTTGGTGATGATGTCCCGTGCCGTCCGTCGTTGGAGCGGTTAATCCCAGTTCATTCCCAACTTCGCGCACGTAGGGCGCCAACCGTTGCCGCAGTGCGTCTCTGCCGCGCGTCAGCCGCGATTTTACCGTCCCCAGCGAAATCTCCAAGACTTCGGCAATTTCTTCGTAGGACATCTCTTCCAGATCGCGCAGAATGAGCGTCGTGCGATAGGGTTCCGGCACCTGCCCCAACTCTTCTTCCACTCGGTGCTGCACTTCGTGATGCGCGACACTTTCAAATGGAGAGTCGGCATGGTCGGTAAGCGCCACCTGCATCGCGTTTTCGCCCGCGCTCGGTCCGTTCGATTCCGTCGGCTCAATCGATGTCTCTCGCGCCTTGTGCCGGAACCACCAGCGACGCCGGTTCGCTGCTTCATGCAGCGCGATGCGGTAAATCCACGTCTTCAGGCTCGACCCCCCGTGAAAATGCTTCATGCCACGAAACACTTTCAGAAAGACGTCTTGCGTAGTATCGGCCGCGTCCGCCGGATCGTTCACGATGCGGTAGACCAGCCCATACACCGGCTGCTGAAACTCGCCGATCAGCCAGGCATAGGCTGTTTCCGAGCCAGACTTCAGCTCCGCGACGATCGCCGCTTCTTCCTGCGAACGCACTCCGATTGCACTTGCCAGATCACCCAAGGTGGTTGCTCCCGCCATATTGGCGTCCCCTGATTATAGGATTTTCCACCCTACCGCACCCGTAAAAATTGCTTCCTGGCCAAATCCGGCCAAACCGGGAGCGGTGTCCTGCCTCTCACACCTCATAGACTCCGGCGGTGTGCCTAGAGTTCCCGGCGCTAAGTGATTTATTTTCAGCACATCAGCTCGGCACGGGTTTCTGGGAGGAGGGCTGCTGGAGCCCTATCAGCGAGCCCGCGCGGGAAAGTCATCGCCTGGAAGTTACCAACGATTGGGACGCCAGGCATCTAGCGTTGTACCGTACGCTGCGATGCACCACCGATCTGGCCCATCGCGCTTAGAAAGAACGCGTTTTGTTCGGGCGTCCCGATGCTTACGCGGATGCAGTTCGGCGAGCCCCACGCACCTAACGGCCGCACGCTGACTCCTTCGTCGCCAAGGCAAGCCGCAATTCTGGAAGCGTCTTCGCCTACGTCGCAGTATAGAAAGTTCGCCGAAGTGGGAACCGCGCGATGACCCATCGCGGACAGACCGTGCGTGAGAATTTGTGCCTGTGACGCGTTGCTGGAAACGACTCGTGCGATATGCTCGTGGTCATGGAGCGCGGCAATGGCCGCAGCCTGGGCGACGGAAGAAACCGAGAAGGGGCTGCGCATGCGCGCGCAATAGGTCAGAAGGTCTGCGGGGCCCAAACCATATCCCACACGCAGGCCGGCCAGGCCATGCGCCTTGGAAAACGTGCGCAGCACGATCACGTTGGCACCCCTCTGCAGGTATTCGAGCGCGCGTGAATACTCCAGCTTGCGCAGCGCCGCGAAGTGCACGGCGAACTCGTAGTACGCCTCGTCGAGAACAACCACCACATGCGCGGGAATGTTGGCCAGGAACTTGTCGATGGCTGCGGCCTCGAGCATGGTTCCGGTGGGATTGTTGGGATTCGCCAGGAACACGATGCGGGTATTCGGATTGATCGCGGCCAGGATCGCGTCTAGATCGAAAACGTCTCCGCGCATCGGACTCTGGACCAACTGCGCTCCCGTGGCATGCACGGCCATCGAGTAAATGATGAATGACCGTTCGCTGGTCACTGCATTCAGGCCGGGGGCAAGCATCGTCTGACATACCAATGCCAACATCTCGGTCGAGCCCGCCGTCACCAAAATTTGGTCCCGCGACACCTCGTGGTGGAGGGCGAGAGTGCCGCGCAACTCAGTACTGTCGTCGTCGGGATAGAAGTTCGCAGTAGCCAGCGCGGAGCGCATGGCTTCCATCGCGCGCGGCGACGGTCCAAAAGGATTCTCGTTGGAGTCGAGCTTGATAAACTGGGGTTGAGCATCGGTCGGCGGTTGCTTCGGGGAAGCGGCCGGAAAATGAGCGGCCATGTCGCGCGCCGGTTTCGAAACCACATCAAAAAATCGGCTCATGCTCGCCGCACATTGCACATTATGACGTGGACTTAGTACTGACCGTCGCGCCGGTTTTGCTGGCGGATTTCAAGCGTTCCACTTCCTTCAACGTGAGCGATCGAAATTTCCCCGGGGGAACGTCCAGCGTCAGCGGTCCGTACTTTACCCGCTTGATCTTTTCCACGTGATGGCCAACCGCTTCGAACATGCGCCGAATCTGGCGATTGCGCCCCTCGATCAGCGTGATCTCATACCACGGATTCGCCGCTTCTTTCACCACCCGCACCAGAGCCGGACCGGTCTTCACCCGCTTCCCGTCGTCGGTGGCAATGGAAACTCCAGCGCGCAGCTTGGCAATGGCTTCTTCCTTGGGCGTGCCTGCAACTTTGACGACATAAGTCTTGGCTACATGCGAGGCCGCTTTCATCAGGCGATGTGCGAGTTCGCCATCGTTGGTCAGCAGCAACAGTCCTTCGCTAGCGTAGTCCAAACGGCCGACGGGATAGACGCGGCCTCTGACGCCGCGGATGAGATCCATGACGGTCGGGCGCTTTTCCGGATCGCTCATCGTAGTTACGTAACCCCTGGGCTTGTTGAGCAGCAGGTACACCTGGCGCTGCGCGCCGTGCAGAAGTTTTCCGTTTACTCGCACGTGGTCCGTTTCCGGATCAGCCTTGCTGCCTAATTCGGTCACGACTGTGCCGTTGACCTGCACGTGTCCCGACGAGATCAGCTCCTCAGCCTTGCGGCGGGAAGCGACTCCGGCCGCGGCGATTATTTTCTGCAGGCGTTTCTGAGGCATAAAATTTCCGATTCCCGGAGGGGCACAAAAAAACAGGTATCGTCAGCCCGCCTTCTCTGTCTCCGACAGGTTCTCGCTCACCCGCTCAACATCGGTAGCTTCCCTTGTTCCCGAACCTTCCATCTCTGCTTGCAAGGTCGCGCTCTCTGCCGGAATCAGCTCCGCCTGAAACGCTTCGGCGACCAGTTTCTCGAACTCCTCCATGCTGGGGAGTTCGTCGACATCCTTGAGACCAAAGCGCATCAGAAATTCTTTCGTCGTCTTGTAAAGGATGGGACGTCCGATGACCTGCTTGCGTCCAGCAGTCGTGATCAGCTTGCGATCGAGCAAAGTTCCAATCACGCCGCCAGAATCGACGCCGCGAATGTCGTTGATCTCGGGCACGGTCACCGGCTGCTTGTACGCAATCACCGCCAAGGTTTCAAGCGCCGGCAGCGAAAGCCGGATGGGCGGCTTCAAGCTTTTCGCGAAGGCGCGGACTACCTCGTGCTGCTCCGGCTTGGTCGACATGCGATATCCGCCCGCTACTTGGCGGATCTCAATGCCGTGGTCGGGTGCGCCGTACTCTCCGACAAGTTCTTCCAGACAGGAGCGCACAACGGACTTCATCTCCGCCTCGTCGGCTGCCTCTTTACTTGCTCCTTCCGCGATGACCGTCGCCTTTACGAGTTGGATCATTTGCTCGAGAGTGATTGGCGTCTCCGCCGCGTAGATGATGGCTTCGAGTTGAGCTTTGAGGGACATAGGAATCAGTTGTCAGTTACCCATTGCCGCCAGCCTGGTCGGCTCTTACCGACCACTGGCGACTGCCAACGGCAGTTCATCTCCAGTCGTCGCGCACCGCGGACTGCTCATTCATAATTTCATCGAAGTGCGTATGTCTGCGGATCGCAATCTCCCCGAACATTTTTTCCTGACGCACCTGGATCGCCTGCAGGCGCACCATTTCCAGCAATGCGAGAAACATGCACACCAAGGCGTGCCGCGACGGAACCCGCATAAGCAGCTGCTTCAGGCGCAGCGGTCGGTCTTCCAGCGAGAGGCGTCGCCGCAGGTAATCGATCATCTGGCCCACGGTTACCGTTTCTTCGTCGACGTTGAGTACCGGACGCGTTCGCACTCTCTCCAGCACTTGCTGAAACGTCTTGACCAGGTCGATCACGTCCGCGGCCATTTCCGGCTCGGTACCTTCCGCCTCCATGAATTCTTTCAGCGAAGGATTGGACAGAACCGCATCTTCGATTTGCTGCTTCTGCAAAAGCATCTGCGCCGCCGACTTGAATTTCTCATGCTCCAGCAGCCGGTTGACCAATTCACTGCGCGGATCTTCCTGTTCCTCCGCGGGGGCATCGGGATCACGGGGCAGCAGCATCTTCGACTTGATGTGAATCAGCACGGCAGCCATGTAAATAAATTCGGCCGCCACGTTCACATCGAGTTCGCGAATCTTTTCCACGTACGCCAGATACTGCGCCGTGATACGCGCAATCGGAATGTCATAAATATCGATATCCTGCTTGCGAATCAGGTCCAGCAGCAAGTCGAGCGGTCCTTCGTAAACGTCGCTCACCGAGACCGCGAAAGGCGAATCGCTTTCGTCCTTCTTCGCTGTATCTTTCTTCGGCACACCTTGGCTCAATTTGGTCGCAGACGCGCCCGCGACGATCGCCCGAGACGCAGCCGGTTGCGAATCATCCGCGGAGCCGAGTTTTGCGTTTTCCGTCATCCTCATCGTCATCATCATCATCATTGGTTCGACTTGTGATCCGGAGCGAGGCCCAGGACCTGCAAACGATGCCGTTTATTTTCCTTCGCTGGGTGCCTCGTAGCCCAGCGACATGCCCATCGCCGCACGGACGTCCTCCATGGTTTGGCCCGCGGCCTGGCGAGCCCGCTCGGTGCCCGCTTCCAGAATATCCCAGGCGAGGCGCGGATTCTCCTCGAATTTCTTGCGCCGTTGCTGCATTGGATTCAGCAGATTCAGCAGCGCATCGGCGGCCCAGCTTTTGCACTCGATGCAGCCGATGCGGGCAGAGCGGCAGCCTTCGTTCACCTTGGCCATGGTCGCTTGGTCGCTGAAAATCTTGTGCAGATCGCCCACCGGGCACACGTCCGGATTGCCCGGATCGGATCGCCGCACCCGCGCCGGATCGGTCACCATGGTCTTCAGCTTCTGCCGCACGACCGGCTCCGGATCAGTGAGCAGCACGGTGTTCCCATACGACTTCGACATCTTGCGCCCGTCGGTGCCGGGCAACTTCGCCGCCGGTGTCAACAGCGACTGCGGCTCAGGAAAAACTTCTTTCGAGTCGCCGTAGAATCCGTTAAACCGCCGCGCAATCTCTCGCGTCAGTTCCACGTGCGCTACCTGATCTTCCCCCACCGGCACCACGTCCGCCTTATACACCAAGATGTCGGAAGACATCAGCACGGGATAGCCGAGAAATCCGTACGTGGTCAAGTCTTTGCCTTTAATGTTCTCCTGCTGCTCTTTGTAGGACGGAACGCGTTCCAGCCACCCCAACGGCGTAATCATCGACAGCAACAGATGCAACTCCGCGTGCGCCGGAACGTGCGACTGGATGAAGATGACCGACTTTTCGGGATCAAGCCCTGCGGCCAGCCAATCGAGCACGACCTCGAGAGAGTTTTCCTTTACCCGAGAGGTATCGGCGTAATCCGTGGTGAGCGCGTGCCAGTCCGCTACACAGAAAAAACATTCGTACTCGTCCTGCATGCGAACCCAGTTTTCGAGCGCACCCACGTAGTTGCCCAGGTGCAGCTTGCCGGTCGAGCGCATGCCACTGAGCACGCGTTTGCGAGATTGGGGAAAGAGCGTCATTTATCGACGATGCCCGAAACCCGGCGGGAAGACATGCAGTTGCCTGTTCGGATCGGCGGTTGAAGTGTCATGCAGGGCTAATCTGGATCTTAACACGCGAAAACTCCATTGCGCGGCAGGACTGGCTCGATCTCCAACGCCAGCAAGAAAAATCGGCTCACCGCGGAATCGCCCTCGCCGCAACTTGCGCCACCAGGCGCTGTAATTCCGAGTTCGAACAGAGTTGGAATGCTGGACATAGCCTTGCACCAGGCGCCGCGCATCCGGCGCAGTAGCTAGGCCGGCCTAGTCTTCAGTGGCTGCTTCCCTGACGATCCTAGCGGCAGTTTGGCTGGCATCCTCTTTGTATGCAGTCAGCTTATCCATCGCAACAGTGCGGAGAGGGTCGCCCACTGATTTCTGTTTCGAGACATCGAACTTCTCAATATCTGCCGTTTGTCCGTCCGGAGACACTGCAACAACTCTGTACACTCCCACCAGTCCATCCGGCACTACGAGACCACCAACCTTTATCGCGTCTGCCATGCCGACAGTTTCCCACAGGCCAGAGCCGATTGCTAGACCTGTGGATTTCAAACTGCACCACTACCCAAATACTCTATAATTCGTGGCGCTCGTCTCCTGTCTAGGGATATCTTTCCGCCTTGTGAATACTCTCGCCCGCCAGCTTCGCGCCACCGACTACTTCACGCTGGGTTGGGGAACCATGGTGGGGGTGGGGTGGCTGGTCATCATGGATGACTGGCTGTTACGCGGGGGGGCGGTGGGGGCGCTGCTTGGCTTTGTGATCGGAGGCGCTCTGCTGCTTCCCATCGGATGGGTGTATGGCAAGTGGGTGGTCGCCATGCCCGACGCAGCCGGCGAGATTGCTTATACTTCTGCTGTCTTTTCGCGGCCCGTGAGTTTCGCCACCGGTTGGATGATGACTCTGGCCTATTTCATCGTGTGCCCATGGGAGGCCGTGGCCGTTGGCCGCATCGCCGGCTACATCGTTCCCCGCCTGGATGCGATAGAACTCTATCGCATCGCTGGTCGCCCCGTATTCCTGCCGCACCTGGTCATTGGCCTGGCGCTCACCGCGCTGCTCACGCTGCTGAATTATCGCGGTATCCGCTTTAGCGCCACCTTTCAGAATTGGACCAGCTTCGGCACGCTCGCTCTGTTTATCGTCTTTGTGGCTCTCGGCGTCAGCCGGGGCTCGCCCGCCAATATCCGGCCGCGGTTTACGCATACACCGTGGATTTCGATTCTGCTGGTGATTCAGATCGTGCCTTATTTCATGACGGGCTTCGAGTCGGTAGGCAAGGCGGCGGAGGAGGCCAGTCCGGATTTCCGCACCCGAGGGTTCTTCCGCGCCATCTGGATGGCAATCTTTATTGGAATTCTTTTCTACGCCAGCATTGTTGCGGCGGTCGCATTTGTGGCGCCCTGGCGGCAGTTGACCGGTGAAAAATTCATGACGGCAGTGGCGTTCCAGCGGGCGCTGGGTTCCAGATGGATTGTGCAAATCATTCTGGCTGCCGCTTTGCTTTCGCTGTTCAAGTGTTTCAACGGAAATTTTGTGGCCGCCAGCCGCTTGCTCTTTGCTCTGGGACGCCGTGGCATGGTCGATGGGCGCGCCGGAGCCATCCACGCGCGGTATCAGACGCCGTCGACCGCAGTTCTGTTGGTGGGCCTCGCGACCGCCGCTTGTATGTTGCTGGGAGACTCCATCCTGGTTCCGGTCACCGAGGTGGGATCGGTGGCCTGCGCCGTGGGATGGTCGGCAACCTGTGCGTCGTGCCTGGCGCTGACACGAGTCCGGCCGGATGTGATGATGCTGTCTGCAGTCGAACGAGCCGTGGCGTGGTCGGGGTTGGCGGTCGGAATCGCAATGGCCCTGATGAAAGTCATCCCCTTCGTGCCTGGCCATTTCACAGTCAACGAATGGATGGCCCTGGGAGTTTGGATTGCACTGGGTGTGGCGGCCGGAATGGCTGGTAGAGTACGTGAGAGTTAGCAGTGATTTCGGCGGCTGTTCGGCGCGCTTCCCCGCCGACCGCGTCGGCGAAAAATAAAGGAGAAGAGCTTGGCAAACCGGGTCTTCGCGAG
>Ga0209420_1000071_pt1 | contig 64773 bp, 51 predicted proteins | sample BlaSpr_A8_OM1_O1_FD_187972 | JGI IMG/M metagenome (GOLD analysis project Ga0209420, IMG submission 187972) | Forest soil microbial communities from Thunder Bay, Ontario, Canada - Black Spruce, Ontario site 2_A8_OM1_O1 (SPAdes) (version 2) | ecosystem: Environmental > Terrestrial > Soil > Boreal... | reverse complement strand
TGCCAGTGCGCGGCTGACCGTGGGGCTCACGGTACTCATGTCCAGCAGGATCTTGCCCGCGCTTAATCCGGCCAGAATACCGTTCGAGCCTTCGGTAATCGAGGAGAGCGCCGCCGAGTTCGTCACCATTGTGAAGATAAGGTCAGTAGCCTGCGCAACCGCACGGGGCGAATCAGCCCAGCGCATCCCGCGTTGGATCAGCCATTCCGCTTTTGCGCGTGTGCGGTTATAACCGGTTACCGTGTGGCCCTTGTCGAGCAGCCGGTTCACCATCTGGCTGCCCATTACTCCCAGGCCCACAAATCCGAGATTGGCCATCTTTCAAAGCCTCCGAACTACCCGCCCGACTACTTAGCGTTTTTTCGAACGTGCCGATGAATCTTGACGAACTTGCTGCAGATGCGTGCGCATTGCCGAGCGCGCGCGCTCCGCGTCATGATGTTCCACGGCATCCAAAATTCGGCGGTGATGGTGCTGACCGCGTTCAGGACCGCCCTCCACATAGAAGGTCTTCAAACGCTGCTCGCGCAGCAATCCAACGATTGAATCGAGCAGAGAAAGAATCAAGGGATTTGCGGCAGCCTCGGCCAGGGCAAGATGGAAGTCGAGATCTCCTTCAATGAAGGCTTCCGGATCATCCTTCAGCGAGTTGTCCATTACCACGATGGCTTCGCGCATCATGGCCAGATGTTGCTCTTCAATGCGCGTAGCAGCCAGCGCCGCGATTTCCGGTTCAAGAATTTCCCTGACTTCAGCAAGGTGAGTGGATCCGTCGGGCTGCCCAATCTTGATCATGAGGTCGAGCGATTGCCGGACAGCCTTCGATGTGCCGTCTTTGATGAACGTGCCGCGGCCGTGAAGAGCTTCCAACAACCCCTTTTCGCGGAGAGCCTTGACTGCTTCGCGCACAGCCGTGCGGCTGACCCCGAATTGCTGCGCCAAGTCGCGCTCGGCGGGCAACTGATCGCCGGGTTTGAGCACGCCCTTGAGAATCGAGTCCTCGATCTGCTGGACGATTTGCTCGTAAAGGCGAGAAGTCTGAATAACTTTGTACAAGGAATTCTCCAGCTCGTTCAGATGCTAAAGACTACAGTACTACGTTAAGCGCGCTGCTTTGCAGTCCGAACATCGCAAATCTGGCCGGAAGTTGGCTTCTTCTCAGAACCCATACCGGAAGGCACCCATCATTTAAGGTTCTGTGGTCGGACCAACATACCACAATCGCAACATCCGATGTCAAGCAGCCAATTCGGCGTAAAGCGATGATAAATCATAGCAACAATCGACGTCAAAATCCCTTGACATCCGCCAACCATCCGGTGGTAGAGTCCCCGTACCATAGGGTTCACCTGTTCATATCCGCATGCATGAAGAGGAGGTTCGAATGCATCTTTTCGCATCGACGGCGTACCTACGATCAAGGCTCAGGTTTTCGTCCGGGATTCGAGCCTCCCTAGTGACCCTCGCCCTACTTGTTGTTTCCATTCCATTATTTTCGCAAGCTTACAGCGGCCGAATCCTCGGCAGTGTGCACGACAAAAGCGACGCGGTGATGGTGGGAGTTCCGGTGGTCATTACCGACGTCCAACGAGGTGTTTCGCGAACCGTGAGTACCGATGACGCGGGGGAATTTGTGGCTCCCGATCTGCTCCCCGGCGTTTACAAAATCAACGTGCAGGCGAAGGGATTCAAAACCTACGAGCGCACCAATGTGCAATTGGAAGTAGCGAAAGATGTCCGCATTGATATCGTTTTGGAGCCCGGCGAATCGAGCCAGACGGTTACCGTGAACGAAGAAGTTCCGCTGATCAATCTGACGAATGCCACTTTAGGCGGGACACTCAGCAACGAAGAAATCAACGACTTGCCGCTGAACGGACGCAACTATGAAAATTTGCTTCAACTACGCCCGGGCGTGGTGCGTTATCCCGGCGGCGGATTTTCCACGACCAGTACAAACGGCCTGCGCGCGGAAGACAATGCTTATTTAATAGACGGCTTTTATAACAGCGAGCCTTTTTCTGGCCAGAGTATTATCAATGGCGCCGGCATCGCGGGTGATTCGGCCACTATTCTGCCAATCGACGCCATACAGGAATTCAACGTCATCGAAAATCCGCCTGCGGAGTACGGGTGGAAGCCCGGCGCAATCGTAAACGTGGCGATAAAGTCCGGCACAAACGAATTCCATGGCGATGCCTATGCCTTTGGCCGCGACACCGCGTTGGACGCGCGCAACTACTTTGATGACGTGGGCACTCCAAAAACGCCCACGCAATTGGAACAATTCGGAACGACAATTGGCGGCCCCATTATTAAGGACAAACTATTTTTCTTTGGCGGGTATGAAGGGCAGCGCTACACGGTTGGAAACTCGTTCTCCATTAATGTTCCGTCAATGGTTTCATTGCCGACTCCCGCGACGCCAACCTGCACGTTCATTCTCACCGGAGATTGCGCCAATAGTATCCCGAATGCGATCGCCGACCTGCAGGCCGGCGGTGTGGCGGTCAGCGCGGTGAGCCTAAAGGTGGCGGGCTGCACTCTGGGCCCACCGGTTACCTGTAACGGCACAGGCTTCCCGCTGAACAACGCTCCAACGACAAGTTACACCTCGGGATTCCCCAATACCGTAAGCGCTGACAACGCGATCGGAAAGATCGACTACCATATCAATGATCGCAATTCTTTGACCGGTACCTATTTCTTTGGAAACAATTCCGGGACCGTGGATGATGCGATTCAACTCCAGCCCCAATGGTTGACGCTGATTCACACGCGCGCTCAAGTTTTCGGCACGGCGTGGACTTGGACGCCTGGTTCCCGTTGGGCCAATGAGCTGCGGTTTGGATACAACCGTCTTTATCAGCCAACTTTTTCTGCCGATCACAACGAGTCGGCTGCGAGTCTCGGCATTAACGACGGTGTCACAAATCCCCTTTATGGCGGGTTGCCTCGAATCAAAATTCATCCGTTCGGCGGCCTTTTCGAAACTTTGGGGGGATTCAAATGGCCGAAGATTCAAGGGCCGGACCAAAGGTACCAATGGATCGACCATATTTCCTATACCGTAGGAAAGCATGCCTTCAAATTTGGCGGCGAATTCCATCGGGACAGCTTTAGCGGAGGCGCGTTTGGTGACGGCAAGGGCTACATTTTATTCTCCGGCGCGGGCGGAGCTGCGTTTCCGACATCTACAACGCTGGAAGATTTCTTCGCCGGAGATCCAAGCGGAAGTGTGCCGTTTCCAACGCATGCGCTGGTAGGAAATACTCCCATACGAAACATACACAATTTTTCCGAAGCGGCATTCTTTCAAGACGATTGGCGAATCAGGAAAAACCTGACGGTGAATCTTGGTTTGCGCTACGACTACAACGGAGTGATTCAGGAATCGAACAATCTACTTGGCAATTTCAGTCCGAATCTAGGATTGGTCCAGGTCGGCCAGCAGATCAGTCAACCTTACAACGGTGATCATACGAACTTTGCGCCGCGTGTGGGCCTGGCTTGGGATCCATTTGGCACCGGAAGAACGGTGATTCGCGCAGGCGCCGGCATAGTCTATGAACAAGTGAACTGGGAATCGTTCATGGCCTTCAACAACGTGTACGGCCTGGGCACAATCCCCACGGGCGGGCTTCTTAATGGCGTGCAAGGATCCGGCAAAATTACCGCCGGCGTACAGAACGTACCGAACCCTCCGACGCCTTGGGATACCTGGGGCGTAAGTACAACCCCTCCATTCCAAATTCCGGAGATCAATTGCGCCTTCAACGCTGCGTCCCCGGCGACTTCTTCGACTTGCGCTATCGCTGCGGTGGATCCCAACATCACAACTCCTTACGTTACGACTTGGACTTTAAACCTCCAGCACGCGATTACCAACAAAGTTTCTTTGGAAGTCGCCTACGTGGGCGATCATGGCTCGAACCTGATGGGTATTCGTGACATCAATCAGCCGGCAGTCGGTTCCGGTTGGGATGCCAGCGCGCTTATGAATCCCGCGCCAGGAGGAACCGATCCTATTGCGGAGCAGGAGGGGCGACCGTTTTTTGCGAAGTTTCCGTATCTCAGCAACATCTACCAGTTGGCTAACGTTTACAGATCAAATTACAACGCCCTGCAAGTCACTCTGATTTCGCGGGATTACCACGGCCTGACTGCGACGGCCGGTTACACCTACGCGCACGCGCTGGATGATGTCGGGGCCAACTGGGATTTCGGAGCGGGGCTGGGCCTTCCTCAAGACGCCACGCATCCCGGCCGTGAGTATGCTAGCAGCGACTTTGACGTTCGGCACCGTTTCACTCTTTCCCTTACCTACAACATTCCCGGAAAAGAATCTCCGGGTCAGCTCCTGAAAGGATGGCAGCTCATTTCAATCGTGAGTCTCTACAGCGCGCAGCCGTGGGGACCGATGGATACATCAGACGACATCAGCGGAACCGGAGAAGGCGTGGATCGTTGGGATTTCGTCGGCAATCCGAGCAACTTTTCAACGGGCCCCAACTCCGTTCCCTATTTTGCTCCGGGAAGTACGCCGGCCGTGTGTAACAACGCGGCCAACACGGCGGCGCTGGAACAATCGCTGGGCATATTCGGCTGCTATGCGAGAGGCAACGCGGCGATGATTCCTCCTGCTTTGGGGACCTTCGGTACGATGGGGCGCAATATCTTCCGCGACACGGGCTTCCGCAACTGGGACTTTTCGATTGCCAAGAATTGGAAGTTCAAAGAGCGATTTGGCGCTCAGTTCCGCGCGGAATTCTTTAACGTGCTGAACCATCCGAATTTTGCGAATCCTTTTGGCGGGCAGAATGGATTTGGAATGAACGATCCTTCCGTGCTTGGCCCAGGATTCGGATGCGGATGCGCTACGCCAGACGTCGCAGCTTCCAACCCGGTATTGGGCTCCGGCGGCGCGCGCGCGATTCAACTCGGGCTGAAACTACTCTTCTGACGCAAGCGGCCCACTGCTCTGGAGGCGGTCGAATTCAATTTCGACCGCTTCGCCATCTCCGTATCTTTCGGTAAGAGTTCTTCAACATTTGGATTTGGAAAACCAAAAGGAGTGCCATGACCCTGTTTGCTCTCGACCGTCTTCCTGTAATCTTGCTCTCGGTATTGGCCGTACTGTTTGCGGCAAACGCTGTGTACGCTCAGGAACGCCGCGAAAGAACGCTGGACGAGATAAAAGCTGAAGCACTCAAACGCGCGGAAAATGGGATGTATCCAGTGATCGGGCTGGACCCCGCGGACCTTCGTGAAGCATTCGCTTCGATCAAAACGACGGACAAAGACGAATGGGCGGCGGCGTTTATCGCAGTGGGCGATCGTTATATGGCCGAAGCCAAGACTTTGGAGTCCTCAGATTCCGCGAAAGCGAACGCTGACTACATCAGAGCTTGGAGAATTTATTCTTTTGGCCGCTGGCCAGTTCCCTCGTCTCCAGGAAAGCAGCGCGCTTACGCCAAGGCGCTGGAAGCGTTTCGCGCGCATGCAAAATTCTGGGATCCGCCTTTGGAGATCGTTCACATTCCATTCCAGGGCTCCGAAATTATTGGTTACTTGCGCCTTCCGAAAAATACGAATGGTCCCGTGCCGCTGGTGATTGCGGTGAATGGTTTGGACAGCCGCAAAGAAGACTTGTCTGAGAGCTTCTCCGCGATATTGCCGTATGGCATCGGGTTTCTGGCGGTGGATGGCCCCGGTACCGGACAGGCGCCCATTAAAGCAAGCCCTACGGCTGATCGAATGCTGTCGCGGGTTCTTGATTACATCCAGACTCGCCCTGAAGTAGATAAAACCAGAGTTGCGATGCACGGTGTCAGTTGGGGCGCTTACTGGGGAACCAAGCTGTCCATCGTGGAACACGACCGGCTGAAGGCGGTGAGCGTGCAATCGCCCCCCGTGGATCGCTTCTTTCAAGTGGATTTTCTGACCGACTCGCTTTTGGGAAATAAAGAATATTTGTTCGACCAAGTACCGGCGATGATGTCTATTTTTGAAGGCGTCAACACGCTGGACGACTTGAAAGCGATTTTTCCCAAGATGTCTCTAGTGGCTGAGGGTCTTCTGGGGAAACCAACCACGCCGATGTTGGTGATTGGCGGCGTTCTGGACACGCAGGTCCCCATCTCGGACATTTATCTGTTGCTCGAAAAAGGGGAGGTCCCGAAATACGCCTGGATTAACCCGCACGGTGGGCACCTCGGCCGACAGGTGAAACTGTGGCCAGATCCCGTGATTTTCAGAGAAGTTATAATTCCGTATTTAGTTCGTGCCTTGGGGCCATCCAGTTAGTCTCCCGTAGTCGGCTACTCAACACATCACCGAGCGTTTCCGGAACTACAACGGTTCAACCTTGTCCACTTAATGGATGAAGTCCGCTTGTGTATCATAGTGATCTGTTAATTCTCCACCGGTGTGCTGACAAAAAGGAGCACTGAATCATGGCGGCGAGCAAGAATATTGGAATTTTGACCGGAGGCGGCGACGTACCTGGTCTGAATTCGGTGATTAAATCCGTGGTTTATGGCGCGAGCGAGATAGGGCGAGAAGTGATCGGTATTCGCAAAGGGTGGCAAGGGCTGACCAACATGAACCCTGGCGATAACGCTGACGCCGACAGCCTATATCATCGGCGCCTCACGCGGGAAAACACCCGCACAATCGACCGCACCGGCGGCACCGTCCTCCATACTTCTCGCACTAATCCGAGCCGGGTATCGAGTTCAAAAGTTCCCAAGCATTTTTCCGCCGAGCAACTGAAAAAGCTTCCGTTTGACGGCAAAAACTACAATTTCACTTCGATCGTTGTCGATAATTTGCAGCGGCTGGGAATCGGTTGTTTGATCGCTATCGGCGGCGACGACACGCTCGGTTTCGCGACGGTGCTTTCGGGCACCGGATTTCCAGTGGTTGGCGTGCCGAAAACGATGGATAACGACGTTCACGGTACCGAATATTGCATTGGATTTTCTACCGCGATCACGCGGGCTAAAGAAGCCATCACGCGACAACGCACGACCCTGGGTTCTCACGAACGTATCGGAATTTTCCGGATCTTTGGACGCGATGCGGGCTTCACCGCGCTGTATACAGCTTACGTAACCGCGGCGAGGTGCTTGATTCCTGAATACCCATTCGATCTCGGGAGACTCACCGATTTGCTGATGGAAGACAAAAGAAACAATCCCAGTAATTATTCGCTGGTGGTGGTGTCAGAAGGCGCCATGTGGAAAGAAGGGCAACTTGGCGAAGTGGGCGACGCGGATGCCTACGGCCATCGCAAAAAAGCCGACATCGGGCATGCCCTAGCCGAAGAATTACAGCGTCGGACCGGCGAAGAAACCATGGCCAGCGATTTAACCTATGACTTGCGCAGCGGAGAGCCTGACGCCATCGACAAGATCGTAGCAATCACGTTTGCCAACATTGCTTTGGATTTGATACGCGACGGCGCGACTGGACGGATGGTCGGTATCCAAAACGGTTGTTATGCAGCGACTTCGCTGCCGGATTCTACGTCCGGCTCGCGCAGGGTGGACCTGGGCGCCCTCTATAACACCGATCGTTACAGACCGAAATATACGCACAAGCTCGGTGCGCCGCTGCTATTCGGCCAGGTCTGAAGTTCAAATAAAGACATAGCGCTGCTTCCATCGCGCATTACTTCCGGGGTTTGCCCAGCCGTTGAGCGGTCGTGAGCATCAGGCTGACGGTGTCCATGTCTTTGGGCTGGACTTTACTGGCTGGAATACGCAAGGCGGTCACTTCTTCCAATTTTGAAAGGACGTCGACCAGCGAGAAGGAATCGATGAGGCCTGAAGAAACTAACGGAGTATCGGCCGTGAGCTCGATATCCGGGCAGCGGAGGATTTGTTTGCAGATATAGTCGATTAGCTCGTTAGCGGGATCGGGCATGGCGCAACGTTGATCAGCTTATTCGCAATTCCGGGTGCTCGGCCAGAAGTTTTTCGCGCGTCGCGGAACGTGCCGGCTTTCCGGCGGTACTTTTGATGATCCACCGAGGTGGCTTCAAATAAATGGCCCGCGGCGCGACAGCTAATTCCTCAACGATAGCGGTGCGAACGGCTCGCTCGATGGCGGAAGAGTCCGCCAAAGTGGCGAAATCCTCCATCTCGGCAACAATCACGATTTCTTCCGTTCCCAAATCCGGGTTGTACCATCCGAAGGCGACGGCCCGGCCGTCGTGAATCGATGGATGTCCGCAAGCAATTTCTTCGAGATCCTGGGGGTAGATGTTTTTCCCGCCGACGATAATTAAATCTTTCTTGCGTCCGGTCACGTAAAGCTCTTCTTCCAGAAGAAACCCCAAATCACCGGACCAATACCAGCCATTACGCAAGCTCAAGGCGGTCAGATCAGGCCGCTTGTAGTAACCATCGAGCAGGGAGTCGCTGCGAATGAGAATCTCGCCGACATGGCCGTCCGGGACTGCTTCACCTTTTTCGGAAACGATCCTGACTTCATTTTTCGGAAGGCATTTTCCAGAAGATACGAAACATACCGCTGAATCGGAATCGTGTTCCGCTGTAACCGCAATTCGTTCGGAATGATACTTGCGAACATCGATCCAAATACGGCGCGGCTCGCGGCTGATTTCTGATTGCGTGATCGCAAATACATTCTCGGCCATGGCATAGGAACTCTGTAAGGTAGTGGGCTGGAGTCCACATGAAACAAACGCACTGGTGAAGGCCTTCATGCTCTCGGCGCGCACGGGCTCCGAACAGTTAATCAAGGCGCGCAAACTCGTTAAATTATATTCCTCTCGATCTTGCGGTTTTACTCGGCGTGCCAAAAATTGGAGTGTGAAATTTGGAACCCAAGACAAAGTGCATTTGTAGCGAGAAATCAAATGCAACATGCTTTCCGGCTGCATGACCCAATCTGTGGGCGACTGCATTACCAAATGCAAATGATAGACCATCGGAAGAATGAAGCAAGCGATCAACCCCATGTCGTGATAAAGAGGAAGCCAGCTATAAACTCGATCGCTCGATTGAATTTTCAGACGGCCGCCCAGATGGAACAGTTGCCGCAGGACAGCTCCGTGCGATAAGGCCACTCCTTTTTGTAAGCCGGTAGTTCCCGCTGAATGTTGAATGAACGCCAAGTCGTCTTGATGACCATGAAAGGGGGGAGCGGCGACATCTTGGGTTGCCGGCGGCACACTGCTGACACGAAGCAGTTTTGATTGGTGGCCAAGACTTACCGATTCCAAAAACTCGTCAGGGAACAAATCATCGACCACAACCAATTTCGCGTTCAAGTTCGCCGAGACGCCCTTCAGCCCAAAGCGGTACTTTGCAGGCTCCACTTTAAAAGTGGGATACGCAAGGATGGCCGGCACCGCACCGAGTAGCATGGCGCCTGCGAAAGCGGCCATCAACGCGACTCCCTGCGGCATGATCAGAATTACGGTGTCTCCCTTTCCCACTCCGTGCGAGCTAAATCGAGCGGCTTGAGAGTTTGACCAACGTCTGAACTCGCCAAAGCTGAAAGTGCGCTCGTCGTCCTGGTCCAACCACATGGTGACGAAGGGCTGCACTTCGGGAGCAGCCGCAAGAGCTTCCGTCAGCGTAGCGAATGGAATTGAAACGGGTAGCTGCGAAGCGGACATGGATAGCCTAAGAATACCTGAGTTGTTTAATTTCCATGCCAGAGGACGGAGTACATTTTATCGGCGATGATCTGGTTGCCGGCCGGGCCGGTGTGGCTGAAATCTAGGAAAAGCGCGTCGGTATTCTTGTCAAAAATATTCGCCAGGTCGAAAAAATCTTCTTTTCGATAATTTTCAAACAAATTGTAAGTCGTTTGAACCACGGCGTCGCCGCTTGGATGATCGCTGAGTTCCGATTGGCGGAGGCGGATTTCGTCCCGGGTCAGTGGCTTCTGGCCAGCGAGTAAAGTGGGTTGCCAGAAAAATGCGCACTGAAATCCGTACGATTGCGCCAACAGATCCGCCAGGCGCATGTTCTTCAAATAATTGTCATAAGTAATTTCGGCCATGGCATTTAATTGTTGAGGAGTTAAGTGTGCGCGGTCGATTCCTACGCCGGTTCCGACGAGCATGGAACGTAGCTCCATTAAAGTGCGATAGGTGTTCGTTCGTTTCAGATATTCCAGGCTCGCGCCGTTGTCGCCCAGGCTCTCAAACTCGTTCTTCGTCTGCAAAAAATTAAAATGTGCATCCGGGGCATTGGATTGATACGGCAAATAGGAATCGGTCACGCCATCGTAGAAAATCACAAGATCGGGTTTTTGGGCGGCTTGCTTAAGGGAAAGCATCAGCTCAATCAGTTCTTGTGTGCTGACCCAGCCTTTCTCGCCAAAATTCTTGACGCAGACCTTACGCCCGGCGTCTTCATACTTTTTCGCCAGCAGGGAGGGAATCGTAAACCAGTCAGGCACTCCGGTTCCCCACAACGAGGAGTTTCCAAATATCCATATCGTGTAGTTCTCCGAGTCGCAGGAAGAATAATAAGTTTTTCGAATGCCGGCATTGTCCACGTTGATCGTTTGGCCCCTAAACGGGGCGCGGCGCCAAATCACGTAGGACTCATACTGCAGGCGGTTGATGGTCTCCTTCCATTCACGCCAGTAAGATTCCGTCCAGGGCTGGCCCTGGTAAATCGAAGGCGGTGGCGGGATTTCGACTGCGGCGGTGTATTTCTGATCCAGATAGCAAATGCCCTCGCCGAAGATAAGCAGCGCAACCAGGATAGTGACGCAAACGCAAAATCGCACGAGGAATTTTTTGAGAGGGATAGGCATTACTTATCCGAATGTCGCGTCAACTAGAGACTCCCGGGCCATTCGATCGCCGAGCCTGGACTAAAAAAGGCGGTACAACATCGGTTGCGTTATTGTCTGGCCCGGCTGAGCAAGCACGAATACATAGAGTGCGACGATGACAGCCAACGGCGCAATCCACACCCAGCGGTCCCTCGCAATCATTCCAATGATCGCCGGATATTGTGGAGATAATAACGTTGCCGCAGCGAGCCGGTCCAGAAAGCTTGCAACGCCAAGGCAAGCAAAATACCCGACCATAATAGTCACCACCAGCAAATACATGCTATCAGGCAAGGCCCGGTAAAAATACGATTTCGCCGAGAACACCGAACGGAGCATGGTCCACGCTTCGGATAGTGAATTAGCGCGAAACAAAATCCATCCCAGGCATATGGCCGCGAATGTACAAGCCCATCCCAAAATCGCGAGGGCGGATGCGCCGGAGGTTATCCCCGCGCGGCGTTCGATCTGCTGCCATTGCCGATGCAAGACGAGTAAAATTCCTTGGTACGCGCCCCACAGAATAAACAGCAAACTGCCGCGATGCCAAAGTCCAAACAGGACCATGGCGATTATTAGAGCGAAGTTCCGCCACAGGAGGCCGCGTCTCAGCGATGCCAGCGGCAAAAACACATAATCCCGGATCCAAAACGAAAGCGACATGTGCCATCGCGTCCAGAACACGGACGGTGAAGTGGAAAGATACGGGCGATTGAAATTTTCCGCCAACTCAAATCCAAATATTCTCGCGGCGCCAATTACCAAATGTGAGTATCCCGCGAAATCCATGAATAATTGGAAACCGTAACCGATGGCCAGGAGCCAAACATCGAGCGCGCTCCAAGGAACGTTCTGGCGATCAAAGCCGCCGTTGATGCCCTGCCCCGGGGCCAAACCATCCGCCAGCAATTGCGCAACTCCCAACATTAAAAATCCGATTGCCACGCGCCGAAGTCCGATACCGTAGTCTTCCCACAGCGGCCTTTTTTGACTTCGAAATTGCGGCAGCATATTGCCGAGCCGGCAGATGGGGCCGGAAATTACCGTGGGCCAAAAAGCCAAGTACAAACAGAACTCCAGAAGCGAGGGGTCCAGTTCTTCTTCACGGTAAATGTCAAAAAGATAGCTCAGCGCCTGGAAGGTCCAGAATGAAACTCCCAACGGCAAAATTAACTGGCGGAAAGCGTGAAAAAAGGATGGGGACGTGTTCGCGAGGCCCGGAAGATACTTAAAGATCCCGAGAAGAAGCAGATTGAATGCAATTCCCAGCCATAGACGGCCCGGTGTAACGCGACGTTTCAAGTATGCGCCCAGAAAATAATTGCAGATTGAGCTGAATAATAGAATTCCGAGAAACCATCGGCCCCAGAGCAGGTACAGACCGTAGCTCACAGCGAGCAAAAGTATTTGGCGCACGCGGATAGAACGGACAAAAACTGCTGCCGAGAGGCTCGCCAGACAGCCGAGCATGTAAGCGAGGAGCTTAAAGAACATCCATAGGCCGCCTGGGAATGAGCGCAGATTCTATTTTTGGCTCAGAGCCATTGTCAATAGATGCAGGGTCCAAGCGGACCGCAAAGTGAGTCGCAAAGAGCCAAGGTGTGCTGTTTTGGAGCATCTCCCACCGAGCAAGAAGAGTATCCCGCGTCTGCGCAACGCAACGTCAGTCGTTGCAGCAGGATAGCGCATGGCGTGAAGTTTCGGAGTCATACGACTCAACAGAAATGGAATTCGAGATCGTGAGGGCCACTGAAGATGTTAGTCCGACCGGTTTTTCGTGCGGGTGCACAGCGTTGGTGGGGGACTGAATTCGATCGTGGAAGTGTTTCTCGCCATCGACCGATCGCCATTCGCCGGAAAAGCTCGCCTAACGCAAGGGCATGACCCGGGTGCCCTAGGTCAACGATGTGACTTTGAATTGGTGGAAAGGCCGGTCGATTGGATTTTGCAATAACTGCCGAATCTTTGGCATTTTCGCACCCCTAACTGCGACGTAATTACAATTTTTTTAAGAGCTGAGTCGCAGTCTTCAGAGATTGGCGATCCTTGAAAATATCTTTCCAGGGATCGGAGCCTCTGAATCGTTTTTGGTAATTGCCGAGATTGAAATCCGCGGGGTCGAGCGAAGGCTTCAGTTCGGACCATTCCAGGGGCGTCGAAAATGGAGCCTTGGGTCGGCGTCTAACAGAATATGGCGCAACAACCGTTTGGCCAAACCCGTTTCGAAATGGGTCCAGATAGACGCGCTGACCGCGTGCGGCGATGGAATGCTCGACGGTCAAATCTTTTGGATGCGCCGCAGCAACTCGGGCCACCACAGCCTGTGCGAAAGACAACACCTCATCCGCGTCCGGCCCCAAACGGATCGGAATAAATATGTGTACCCCGCGGCTACCGGAGGTTTTGGCGTAAGAAGCTAGTTGCAACGTATCCAGGGCCTCTTTCATTACCATGGCTGCTTGCGCTGAGTCGGAAAATTTTCCCGACTGTGGATCCAGATCAAAGCAAACCCAGTCGGGCTTGCGTCCAGAGCTCGCGCGTGTCCCCGCAACATGAACGGCTATGCAACCAAGATTAACCAGGGCCAGCTGTGTTGCAAGCGAGCCTCCCACCACATAGTTGGTGGACTCGCTGGACTTTCCTGCATGCTTGATACGTTTTGACGCCGTACCGGCGGGCATACCTTTCGGCATTTCCTTTTGGTAAAAACACGAACCGAGCATTCCGTCCGGGCAGCGTTCCATCGAAAGGATGCGATTGTCGACGTAAGGCTCGAGCTTGGGGAAAATCTCCTGGTAATACTTTGCAAGGTCGCCTTTCGTGTAGCCATCGTCCGGCCAGAAAACTTTATCCGGATGTGAAATATTTACCGGAAATTCTGAAGCGGCCGTTTTCGAGGGCTTTGCGCGTTTCATGGAGGGCTTCCAGGCAGAGTAACTTCTCGCGCACTCTTATCGTCACGAAGACCAAGAAAAACTGGCTGCCGCAGTTTGTTGTCTTCCGTCAATTCCTGATAGGCGATTTGTGCAACAAGTTTAGGCGACAGATAGGTGACATCCTTCGCGCGGGGCGGGTCAACTAAGTCTGGCTCTTTGCGAATGAGCGCTCGAAATTTTCGGTAAAGTGAACTCAGCGACTCCTGGTTAAATCCCGTGCCCACTTTGCCGACGTAGCGAAGCTTTCCTTTGTCATATGCGCCGAGCAGGAGCGCTCCGAAATGTTCGCGTGAGCCCTCCGGCTGCGTAAATCCCACGATCACGAACTCATCTTCCTGATGCACCTTAACCTTCAGCCACTTGTTGGAACGCCCTTCCACGTACGGCGAAGCCAAATCTTTGGCCACTAATCCTTCGAAACCTTTTCGTTTTGCAACGCGATAGGCTTGAAGACCATCGGCAGCAAGTACGCCCGACGGGATTAAAACACCAGATGAGTCGGGCGCGATGGACGCTTCCATTCTTGGACGTCGCGATGAAAGAGGCTCGCGCATGAGTGCCTTTCCATCTTTGTAAAGGCAATCGAAAACCGCGTAAACGAACGCGGATTTTCCCTGCTGCAGAAGCTGGAAGCGCGAAACTCGTTTACGATCGAATACAACCACTTCGCCATCCAGCAAGAGCGTGCGAGAAGCAAGTTTTTGGATGGCCGCTGCAACGGGAGAAAATCTCTCAGTGCGATCGATTGAATTTCTGGAAAAGAGATGCACTTTGTCGCCTTCCTTGTAGGCTACGATGCGATAGCCGTCGTACTTCTCCTCGTATATCCAGCCTTCTCGATTGAACGGCTGGCGCACCAAGGTAGCCAGCATGGGGCGAATTCGAAATGGAATTTTGTCTTTCAAATCGTCTTTGAGCAGCAGCTTTGATCTTACCTTGCGCGCTTTCGAGTTTTGGCGCCCACCGCGGCATGTTTTGGTCTAACCGATCGCTTGGGCGCAGTGCTTTTGCTCGACGGATCGCCTGTAGCGGCTTTGGCCACATCTCCTTCACCCTCTCGGGCGATATCTGCCAATAGGCGCTTGCTGACTACAGAACGCGCGTCTTCGGTGACATCTCCTGTAGAGGCAAATTGATCGCGATGCTTTATCAAGAGCCAGGATTTATCGGAGCTTCTACCGTAGCCACGCGTTCGCACCAACACCCACGAGCCTTTCAATTTTTCCCCGTGCAGAGTGAACTTCAAATCCCCCTTTTGCAACGCGGCCTGCACATCTTCCACTTCGGGCTCCCAGGTACCCTTATCCCACACCATCACCGTGCCGCCGCCGTACTCACCCTCCGGTATCACACCTTCGAAGTTCGCGTAATCGATCGGATGATCTTCCACCTGCATGGCCAGACGCTTCACGGAAGGATCCAGCGAAGGGCCCTTGGGGACCGCCCAGGAAAGCAGTGTGCCGTGCCATTCAAGGCGAAAATCATAGTGGAGATTTGTGGCGCGATGTTTTTGAACTACGTAAATGAGATGAAAGTCTTTTTCTCTGCTATCGGAAGCCTTTCCTGATGGCTCGGGGGTGACGCCAAAGTGACGCTTCTTCTGATATTCGTTTAATGTCATCACGTTCCTTCCCTCCATCCAGACTTGCTAATAAGCTGCAAGAGTATAAAACGCTCGGCCTTCCCTGCAACCTCCGCTTGGCTCGTCTATTGGATGTCGGAAAGCGAAGACGCGGCACATTTCAGCCTGGTGATTGCGAATGTCCCCACTCTACAGTTCATCCACCGCTAGATCGAGGAACGATTCTGCGACTTGCACTTCGGTATATGCCCCCGGCTGGGTCGATAGGCGCGGCCATCGCAAAACTCTTCGGCAAAGACCCCGAGGCGGAAATTGCGGCTGACCTTCGCCGCTTGAAACAGCTTCTTGAAACGGGAGAAATCTCGGCTACGAAAGGACAGCCAGTCGGCGGATTCCGGACGCGCAGGGAGTGCCAGCGAGCACAAGAGCGCAATCGCGACTTGCTGCGATCTTCGTCGGAAGCGATACCCAGCGAGACTGCTGAAAGAAATCGAGAGCTCCAACATCGACCCGTCGGTGGTGATCAGCCACCCCGTGAGTCTTAGCGACGCGAAGCAGGCATAGGAGGTCTTCTCCAATAAATGAAGACCACTGCATCAAGGTTGTGATGAGACCGTAGCTCAGCCAGGAAAAAGGAAAGCGCTTACTTTTTCTCCGAGATATCGATGGAGGCGCGCGTGGTCTCCCAATCCAGGTTCATGGTGCATCCGGACGCGGACTTATCGAAGGAGATGGTGAAATTTTCCACCTCGGACGGCAGCTTGGCTACCTTCATATCCACGCGCGCGAGATCGTCGCCTTCGCCAGGATAAGGAATGCCCCATAACGGGCCGCCTTTGGCGTTTTTTGTTTTCTTACTGATGACGAGCGTCCATTTATTTTCATTCGGAATAGTGAAAATAGTGTAAGCGCCTGCCGGAACGGTCTTGCCGCCGAGCACTACATCCGCATCGATAAGGAAGCTGGTAGCTTCGTTGGCTCCAGCGCGCCACACTTCGCCGTAAGGAACCAGACCGCCATAAATCTTGCGGCCCTTTGCGTGCGGGCTTGAGTAGTCCACGGTCACGGATTTGCTGTCGGGGAAAGAGCAAGTTGCTTTGGCAGGGGGGCTGGGACGCGGTCCCTTCTCCTGCGCGAAACCTGGAATCGCTAGAATAGTCACTGCTAGAAAAATCGCCGTGAGGGATGCGAACCTTCTCAACATAAAGCCTCCTGAGGATTTTGGTCGATGCATTTATTCAAACGAATAATTCTCACGAAGTATATCCCATTGCGAAGAGGATGGACTATCTGACATTCTTCTCACGCTAGACGTGTGCTGCCTGCAACTTGACCTTTCAGACTTGGACAGCCAGTATTGAGAATTGTTCAAAGGCGCCAATCAATGCCGGAAGGTAAAGGACTGCTGATCGTTTACACCGGGCCAGGCAAGGGTAAGACTACCTGCGCCTTGGGCACCGCCTTCCGCGCGGTGGGACAGGGTCTGCGAGTTCTAATGGTGCAGTTCATCAAAGGCTCCTGGCATTATGGCGAATTGGACGCGGCCAAGATGCTCGGAGACGATAAATTTGAAATTAAGCCAATGGGCCGTGGTTTCGTGAAGCTTGGCGGTGCGGAAACCGACCCGGAAGATGTACGCCTTTGCGAGCAGGCCTGGGAGTATGGGCGCGAGCAGATTTACAGCGAAAAATATGACCTGGTCGTGCTCGACGAGATCAATTACGTGATCAGTTATAAAATGCTCGACCCGGAACGCGTAGTAGAATCTCTGATAGCCCGTCCGGAACGGATTCATGTGATCTGCACGGGACGCAATGCGCATCCAAAGCTGGTGGAAGCAGCAGACCTGGTGACCGAGATGCGTGAAGTGAAACATCCCTATACGAAAGGCATCCTGGCGCAGCGAGGGATTGATTATTAGCCATGGCTTGGTTTAAGCGAGAGAAAAAGCCGATTGAAAATCCCACTCCGGTGGAAGAACGCCGCGTGCGCACCGAAGGCATGTGGACGAAGTGCGGTTCTTGCCGCGCCATCATATGGAAGAAAGATCTCGCGGTGAATTGGGAAGTCTGCCCGAAGTGCGAATACCATTTCCGTTTGGGCGCACGCAGGCGGCTGGAGCTTCTTCTGGACGACGAGCCTTATACCGAACTGGACACTGAGCTTGCCTCCAGCGATCCGCTTCATTTTACGGACACCAAGCCTTATGCCCAGCGCCTGAAAGACGCGCAGCACAAACTCGGAATGAAAGACGCGATCCTGACCGCCGAGGGGCATTCGAACGGACGGCCGGTAATTTGTTGTTCGATGGAATTTGGATTTATCGGCGGCTCGATGGGCGCGGTAGTTGGCGAAAAAGTGGCGCGCGCAATCGAACGAGCGCTGGAGCGGAAAATCCCGTTGATTATTGTGTCTTGTTCGGGCGGCGCGCGCATGATGGAAGGCGTCGTCAGCTTGATGCAGTTGGCAAAAGTCTCCGCAGGTCTGGCCCGCTTTGATGAAGCAGGCCTTCCTTTTATTTCCATTCTTACCGATCCCACTACCGGCGGTGTGACAGCCAGCTACGCCATGTTGGGCGATTTGAATATCGCCGAGCCTGGTGCGCTGATCGGATTTGCCGGCCCGCGTGTGATTGAGCAGACCATCCGCCAGAAATTGCCGGAGGGCTTTCAGACCGCTGAATTTTTACTGGAGCACGGATTTCTTGATGCAGTGGTTCCGCGCAAGGAATTGAAGGCATACATCTCGCAGGCACTCAATTTTTTCCTCGCTTAGCCCAGCGGGCAAATATGAACTACGAAGAATCCGTTCGCGCCCTCTTTTCACTAGGGAGGGAGCTTGCTGCGCCGCGCCAGCCCGCGCGGATTCCTTCCGCGACGACCGGACCAACTTCAGGCGTCCTTCCGGTGCAGAAATTCGGGCTGGAAAATATCAAGATACTCGCCCAGGCTTTGGGTTCCCCTCACCTGGTGGTGCCGTGCGCGCATATCGCCGGAACGAACGGCAAGGGTTCCACCGCGGCTATGCTCGAGTCGATCCTTCGCGCGGCTGGGCGGCGTACAGGACTCTACACTTCGCCGCATCTGGAAGTGATCAACGAACGCATCCGCATGAATGGTGAAAATATTTCGGACCAGCCATTCGCTGACGTCTGGACGCGCGTGAGCGCCGCCATTGAATCCTTGATGGCTTCCGGCCAGCTTGCCGCACATCCCACGTTTTTCGAATGCGTAACGGCGATGGCCTTTGTTGCTTTCGCCGACCTGAAGCTTGATTTTGCGATTTATGAAACCGGAATGGGCGGGCGCTTTGATGCCACAAATATCGTGGCGCCGGAAGTCGCCATCATCACCCCGATCGATTTCGACCACGAAAACTATTTGGGACATTCCATTCAAGAAATTGCCGGAGAAAAAGTGGGGATCATTAAGACTGGCGTGCGCGTTGTAAGTTCTGTCGAGCGCCCTGAAGCGCGGGCAGTGATCGCCAAACGCTGCGCGGAAGTCAGCGCCCCTCTGGTGGAAGTGGCTGCGGCTTGGCAGGTCCAGAACTTGCAAGTGTCGAACGGTCTGTACAGCGCAGAAGCCATGTTCACGCAAATGTCCCGCAAGATCAAACTCGCGCCGGCACTAGCAGGGCGTTTCCAGATTCCCAACGCTCTGGCAGCCGCCACCGCAAGCATCCTTCTGGCCGGTGAAGGATTCAAAGTAAGCGACGAAGCTGTCGCGCGCGGGATCGCTACCGTACGTTGGCCGGGGCGTCTGGAGCGAATCGCCGAGCGGCCGGATATTTATGTTGATGGCACGCACAACCCCGCTGGCGCACGGGAGCTTCTAGGTTTTTGGAAAGAGAACTTCGCCGGACGCCGCATATTTTTAGTTTACGGCGCCATGCGCGATAAAGCGGTTGACGAAATCGCCAGTCTCCTTTTCTCGCGTGCTGAAGCTGTGATCTTTACGGCACCCCACCAGGCACGTGCGATCTCCGCTCCGCTGCTTTCAGAAATTGCCGGCCATTTTGCTAAGCAGTCATATATCGTTCCCGACCCCGCCCAGGCAATCGAGCGCGCAATCCAATTCGCCAAGCAACAAGACGCTATATTTGTTACCGGTTCGTTATATCTGGTCGGCGATGTTCTCGGGTTTTGGTCATCGCGCAGCAGAAAAAAAGAGGTTCCGGAATCGCACTTGAATCCTTGAGGCCTTCCGCTTTTCGTATAGAGGGCTTCCGGTTTGCGGAAGTCTACGCGAAATTGCATAGGCCCTCTGGACCTCAGAGACAGTGTTGCGAAATCGGAAATGAATCTTCGTCCCATACTCGTACAGTGTTTTCCCCAAGTCGAACGCCAAACAAACGCGCTTACCAGTAATTCGTATTCGTGTCGGAACAATTAACGCTTTTTGTACGTTTATTCAGTTGCGGCTGGCAGTAAAAGTGCAACTTGCTGCGTCTAAGGAGGTAATGCGGGAGGTGTCTATGAACAGTGGAATGCGGCGACAACAACTGGAATCATTCGGACGCGCTCCAGCGTTACTGTCTGTAGCATTGCGCCAGTTTCCCAAGAAGATGTGGCTCTATAAGCCTTCGGCAGACCGCTGGAGCATTCACGAAATTATTCTGCACCTCGCAGACAGCGAAGCCAGCGCCTATGTGCGCTGCCGGCGTTTTATCGCTGAGCCCGGGAGCGCTGTGCTGAAATTTGACGGAGCGCGCTGGGCGGGCACCTTGGGATATTTTCATCAAAGCACTCGCGAGGCTCTGGAGATTATCCGCCGGTTACGTAGGATGACCTACCAATTGCTGGTGAGTCTGCCTGAGCCGGTCTGGGAGCACACCGTGGAGCATCCGCTACAAGGTCGCATAAGCCTTGGCGAGTGGATCGAGATCCAGGAACGCCACATCCCTCATCACATCGACCAAATGAAACAGAATTACGATAAGTGGCTGGAGTCAAATCCACCCAGAAAGCCTGCCACGCCATCGCGCCGTTCGCAATCTTCTCTGCCCATGATGAGAATGACGGTAAACACGTACTAATCTTCTGATTCCTCTCGCCGTTCTTCCTCCTCTGCCTGCGACTTGCTAATCTGTCACACGCCCGGCGCCATCCGGTCGCGGTTGCTGGAGTAGACGGTCGATGGTAGGATGGGCTCTCTATGGCCTCCCAACCCAGCCAAAGACCGCGCATTGGCATCCCGTATCGCACACGAAAAGAAGAGCTTAGCGGAGAGCGTGGCAAATATAACTGGTATTGCGAAGCGGTCCGTTCGGCTGGCGGCGAGCCGGTTGAAATCTCGCTGAAACTACCTGCGAATGAACGGCGCGATTTGGCAAACACGCTGGATGCCTTCGTCCTTCCGGGAAGCCCCGCCGACGTTGCGCCAGAGCGCTATCACGCTGCGCGCCGACCTGCATGCGCGGAGAGCGATCCGGACCGCGAAAAAACAGATTCGGCGCTGCTGGAAAATGCGTTCGCGGAAGGCAAGCCGGTCCTGGCGATTTGTTTCGGCGTGCAAAGTTTGAACGTTTTTCTTTCAGGTTCGCTCATTCAGGACATTCCGACCGAAGTCCGCACCGATATCCAGCACAAATGGGAGCGCGACCAAGGCGCGCCGGAGCCATTTCACCTTATAAAGATCGAGCCGGGATCGCGTCTGGCGCAACTCGCCGGAAAAAATGAGGCGCGCGTGAACAGCTCGCACCACCAGTCGGTGCTAAAACCCGGGCGCGACCTTCGCGTAACCGCGCAGGCCCCGGATGGCGTAATTGAGGCTCTCGAATGGACTGCAGACGCAAACTGGGTCACCGGCGTGCAGTGGCATCCGGAGCGCATGATCAAGGACGATTTGCTGGCCCAAGCTCTATTTCGCGAGCTGGTGGAAGTGGCACGCAAAGCGCCGGTGCATTCCTGAAGTACTAGACTCTCGACATTTCCCAGAATCGCAGCAACATCGACTGTCGAAGCATCTAACTGACTTCTCGGGGGACGAATGATCACACTGGCTGGAAAAGCCGCACTTATAACCGGGGGTTCGCGCGGCATCGGAGCCGCAACCGTGAAGCTTTTCGCACAGGCGGGTGCAGACGTAGTTTTCAATTATCATCGCAACCGCGAAGCTGCCGAGCAGGTGGAGCAGGAAACACGCAAGCACAGCACGCGAGTGGAATCGTTGAAAGCTGATTTGGGCAAGATGGCGGACGCGAAGAAGCTGGTCGATTTCACGCGCGAGCGGCTCGGCCGCCTGGATATCCTTGTGGCCAACGCCGGCATCTGGAATGAGCAGGACACGCCCATCGAAAAACTCACCGAGCGCGAGTGGGACGAAATGATGCGCGTGAACCTGAAAAGCGTTTACTCCGTGATTCATTACAGCGTGCCTCACATGATCGCCCAAAAAGGTGGCCGCATTGTGGCGATCAGCTCCACGGCGGGTCAGCGCGGCGAAGCTTTTCACTCCCACTATGGTGCGAGTAAGGGAGCCATCATCAGTTTTGTAAAGGGACTGGCCTCTGAGCTCGCTGGACACAATATTCTGGTGAACTGCGTGGCGCCCGGTTGGGTGGACACCGATATGTCCGCATCGGTGCTGCGAAAGAAGGCGCTGATTAAGGCCGCCGTGGCGCCCATTGCTTTGAAGCGTCCCGCGACCGCGGAAGAAATTGCAGGCCCGATTCTTTTTGCCGCTTCCGACCTGGCAACCTTCATCACTGGAGAAGTAATCAACGTTAATGGAGGATCGGTCCTTTGCGGATAACCGCTCGCGTGCTGGCGGCAGCCATTTTGATTATTTCCCTTTGCAATGCCCCTGGATTGCTGGCCCAAGACTCCGAAGTGATGATGCCGGCGCAAAGCTCGGCGAAAGCCAAGGAAATCTTGCAGCAGGCCATTCAGGCATTGGGCGGTGACGCGTATTTGAACGTCCACGACCTTACTTGCACCGGACGCCTGAGTCAGTTTGGGCACTCCGGGGAGCTCAACGGGTTTGAGCACTTCGTTGACTACACCATCCCCATTCCTCCGATCAAGGATCGCTTGGAAAATCTACCGAAGCGGAACATCATTGAAGTGAAAAACGGAGACAAAGGCTGGGACCTTGATCGTGGCGGCGTTACGGAAGCGCGTACGAGTGATCTTATGCAGTACCAGGAAGACCTGAAGAAAGATATCGACAACATTTTGCGCCATCGAATCCACGAGAAGGACATGATTTTTCGATACGGCGGCCCCGATGTGGTGGATCTGAAGGAAGCAGACTGGGTGGAGTTAGTGGACAGCGACAACCGCACCATCCGTATCGCCATTTCTAGATCATCGCACTTGCCAATTCGCAAAGTGGTGGATACGCGAGACGCCAACACCCGCATGCGCGCCGAAGAAATTGAGTACTATTCGAATTACCATCCTTTTTCCGGAATCGAAACTCCCTTTCAAATCACGCGCGAGCGCAACGGAATCAAGATCTACCAGGTCTTCTTCGATAAGTGCGATTACAACACCAACATTTCCGAATCCCTCTTCACCAAAGAATCCCTCGACGAGCGCTGGGACAAAGTGGGCAAGAAATCGAAAGACAAGAAGTCGAAATCCAAGGACGCAGAGAACTAAGTTAGTTCTTCCTGGACGACTAGTGGAAGTTACTCATCATGACCACGTCGGTCTTGTTTTGTCCGCGCGAAAAGGCCAGTTGTCTTCCGTCCGCGGACCAAGCAAAGGCAAACATTTGGCCGCCGGGGAATTTTGTAAGTTGGACTGCTGGACCTCCTGCCAACGGTTGCTCCCAGATATTCGTCGCGCGGTTTCGCGTTAGTAAGAATGCGATGGCCTTGCCATCGGGAGTGAACCTGGGTGATTGCATGCCGTAAGGGACCGCTAAGGTGTACAAAGGGGTCCCACCCGTGGCGGATGTCACCACAAAATTGGATTGCAGGAGCGTGTCTTGATGCGTCTGGGAAATATAAAATAGTAGTTTCCCATCAGGCGAGTATCCGGAAAACGCGAGCGGCACATTTAGTTTGGTAGGCTTTCCTCCTTCGAGTGGGATACTCCAAATCGCATTGTCGGCAACATAGATAGCGGACTGAGAATCGGGTGCGCAGGTGGCAGCGCCGAAAAGGATCCCGGTAGCAGGTAATTTCACTGGACTGGAGCCATCGGGTTGGGCGCGCCAAAGGTCGGCCTTTCCCTCGTGAACCGTGGTGTAAAGAACGTGCTTGCCGTCTGGACAACCGGACAATTGCAGATGTATATCGTGGTCATTGGTCAATTGGCTCTGGTTGCTTCCGTCAGCATTTATAGTGATCCATTGCAAGCTAGGGTCGACGGCGACAATTTTATTCCCCACCCAGTCCAGTCCAAGTCCAAGCGCTTCGCCGGAAGTGATCTGTTTGGGTTCCGAACCATCTCCTTTAGCTATCCAAATATCACTGAGAGTCGTGCCTTGGATAGCGACTAGCGAATCTCCATCGCGAGTGACGTCCAAGCAGCATGTAACGTAGTTCGTTAGATCATTCGTAAATCGCGATATCTCGCCGTGCGGGTAGCTCACAAACCAAATTTGACCGCGGCCAGTTTCATCTGGCGCCACCACCAGGATCCCTCGACCATCCGGCAGCCATGCTGCTGCGCGGGCAGGAGTCTTGAAAGATCGCAGGTCTTTGATCTCGCCGCTTTTCGACGAAACTACCGTGAGGATCCATTCGCTTGCGGTGCCCACTACTTCGGGGGACACAACTGCCAGGATTTTCCCGTCCGCAGACCATGACACATTCATTTGGCCCGGCCCGAATCCGTTGCGTTGCGCCAACGCATGCTCGCCGCTACCGTCCGTGTTGGCGATTAGAACTTGGTTTCCGGGAGGATTTAGAATCCCGCGAACAAAAGCAAACTGCTGTCCATCGGGTGAAAAACTGGGCGCAGAATCCACGTCGCGAATAAGCTGCTTCGGAGTTCCTCCCAGCACCGGCATCTGATACAAATAGCGGAAATTCACAGTGGACTTGTCCGACCGTACGAACATTACGTAATTCCCATCCGGCGTAAAACTAACAGCGACGAATCGCGCCTGATCGGGCGGCAGTATTTGCACGTGACTGCCGGTGGCCAGTTGCTGCACCCATAAGCTTTCCAGCTCACCATCGCGCAAAACGTAAACGATATAGCGACGGTCCGGAGAGAGCGCGGCGGTCCGGGCATTTCCTGTGGTCGTAACTTGCGTGATCTTCATGTTCTGCAAGTTGAAACCACGCGGCCGATTAGTCCAAAAATACGCGCCAGTCGCGAGAGCGATCAGTATTAGCGTAGCCACAATTCCGTAGAGGGCTTTGCGACTCTTTGGTGTCGCGACGCTCGCCACCGAAGCGCTCGCGAGCGGAACGCCGCCAGACGTTGTGTCGCGCTTCAGCCGCTTCAAATCAGCGCGCATATCGGAAGCGGTTTGGTAGCGGAACTTGCGATCTTTTTCGAGCGCCTTGTCGATGATGCGTTCAAGTTCCGACGGAACCTGCGAATTCAGCTTGGAAGGTGGGACGACCGGACGATTTAAAATCGCATCATGGATCACGGCCGTGGTCGCGCCAGAGAACGCTTGCCGACCGGTAGCCATCTCGTAAAGAACGGCGCCAAAACTAAACAGGTCTGTGCGTGCATCCAGTTCTTCTCCGCGCGCCTGTTCCGGTGACATATAGGCCACGGTGCCCAAAGCCGTGCCCGGACTGGTGAGGAATTCTTCCGTCGCTTGGGTGGCCATTGCCGACACTCCGACACCGTTCGCTACGCGATTTGCGCCGGTCTGCTTAGCCAATCCGAAATCAAGAATCTTTGCGTGGCCACGGCGGGTAACGAAGATGTTGGCTGGTTTGATATCCCGATGAGTGATCCCTTCGGAGTGCGCAGTATCGAGCGCGTCGGCAATTTCCACTGCCAACTCCAGCAAATCTTCCAACGGCAGAGGTTTACCTTCGATGCGATGCTTTAAAGTATGGCCATCGAGAAACTCCAGCGCGATAAACTGCTCGTCGCCTTGGCGGCCAATTTCGTAAACGGTACAAATGTTGGGGTGATTCAGAGCGGAAGCAGCCTGCGCTTCGCGTTGGAAACGCGCGAGCGTTTGAGGATCGCGGGCTACGTCGCGAGGGAGGAACTTCAACGCTACGAAGCGCCGCAGCGTAGTGTCTTCTGCCTTGTACACCACGCCCATGCCTCCGCCGCCCAGTTTTTCCAGGATGCGATAATGCGAAATCTGTTCGATGGACCGTCCTCCATGCGTCAGGAACTATAGACGCGCCCCCGCCGCACGGTCAATGGCTTGCCGCCATGACTTTAGAACCTGACAAATAACAGCCCTTCGCCCGGATTGAGCGTTTCCGCGCCTCGCGATGTATAATTATCGGATGCCCGTAAAGAGAAATAGTGAACCGATGCACGGCACCACGGTGCTGTGCGTGCGGAAAGACAATAAGGTGGTTCTTACCGCCGACGGCCAGGTGACGCTCGGCGAGGGTGTGATCAAGCACAACGCCAAGAAGACGCGTCGTCTTTATAATGACAAGATCATCGCGGGCTTCGCCGGAAGCACCGCCGATGCGCTCTCTCTTTTCTCGCGCTTCGAGAATAAGCTGCAGGAATTTCATGGCAACCTACCTCGCGCGGCAGTCGAGCTGTCCAAAGACTGGCGCACGGACCGTTCTTTGCGGCACCTGGAAGCGCTCTTACTCGTCGCAGATGCAAAATCAACTTTTCTGCTTTCTGGCAGCGGAGACGTGATCGAACCCGACGACGGAATCTGCGCCATCGGCTCGGGCGGTCCTTACGCGCTGGCAGCGGCGCGCGCCCTTTCGAAGTTCACAAAGCTCGGAGCGAAAGACATTTCGCAGGAAGCCATGCGCATCGCCAGTGAAATTTGTATTTTCACTAACGCGAATTTCAGCATCGAAGAACTATGACCGGAAAGTCGGAGAAAGACATGGTGATCTATTTGGCAGGTGAATCGCAAGCGGCCGAGCCCGAACCGATTCCGTCGTTTGACGAGCTGACCCCTCGGGAAATCGTGCTCGAGCTTGATAAATACATTGTGGGGCAGAATCTAGCCAAAAAAGCTGTCGCCATTGCGTTGCGCAATCGGGTGCGGCGGCAGAAGTTGACGCCCGAACTCGCCGAAGACATTCTTCCTAAGAATATTCTGATGATTGGGCCCACCGGCGTGGGAAAAACGGAAATCGCCCGGCGCCTGGCGCGTCTCGCTGGCTGCCCGTTCGTGAAAGTGGAAGCTTCGAAGTACACCGAAGTGGGATATGTCGGCCGCGATGTGGAGTCCATGGTCCGCGACCTGGTGGAAACTTCCATCGACATGGTGCGCGAAGAAAAGCTCGACGAAGTAGCCGAGCGCGCCGAGCAATCCGCGGAAGAGCGTTTGCTGGATTTGCTTTTGCCACCGTCGCCGATGCCTGCTGCGGATGCCAATCCGACCGCCGAAGCCCAGCGTCGCGAGCAATTGCAACGCACGCGTGACAAGCTTCGCGCCCAGTTGCGTGAAGGAAAACTGGATCAGCGCATGGTGGAGGTGGAAGTTCGGGAGCGCGCCATGCCCGCGTTTGAAATCGTCACCAATCAGGGCGTTGAGGAAATGGACATCAACGTCAAAGACATGCTCTCCGGCTTCTTCGGCCAGCAGAAAAAGAAACGCAAGATGACTGTGTCGGAAGCCTTCGATTATTTAATCCAGGAAGAGGAAAACCGCCTGATCGACATGGATCAGGTCACGCGGATGGCTGTTGATCGCGTCGAGCAGATGGGAATTCTCTTCGTCGATGAAATTGACAAAATTGCCGGCCGCGAGTCCGGGCACGGTCCGGACGTGTCTCGCGAAGGCGTGCAGCGCGATATTCTTCCCATCGTGGAAGGGACTACCGTAAACACGCGTTATGGGATGGTTCGAACAGATCACATTCTTTTCATCGCCGCAGGCGCATTCCACACGACGAAGCCGTCTGATTTGATTCCCGAGTTGCAAGGGCGCTTTCCGATCCGCGTGGAGCTCAGCTCGCTCACCGAGGGTGATTTTGTGCGCATCCTGACCGAACCAAAGAATGCGCTGATAAAACAATACATCGCTCTGCTTGATACCGAAGGGTTGAAGCTTTCCTTTACGGACGACTCCATCGCAACCATCGCGCGTTTTGCGGCCAAGGTGAACGAACAGACCGAAAATATCGGCGCGCGCAGGCTGCACACCATATTGGAGAAAGTTCTTGAGGAAATTTCCTTCGAAGCCCCGGAGATGAAAAAGAAAACCGTGAAAGTGGACGGCGCTTACGTGCAGAAGCAGCTCGCGAACATCGTGAAAGACCAGGACCTGAGCCGCTACATACTTTAGAAAATAGAAAATGGAACACGAAAAAGGGGAACTGGCTCCCCGCCCCGCCTCCGAAATGCGCGCCCCTTCGTTTTTCTTGATGTTTCCCTTCCTGTTTCTTGTTTCCGCAACTTGGCTCGCAGGTTGCGCCGCTCCCGGCGAACCCACCGAACGCAAGCCCCCCGTTCCTGCGGCGATAACGGATTTGGCAGCGCATCAGCAAGGGAATGACGTGATCCTGACTTTCACCATGCCAAAAGATACCGTGGACCAGCATGCGCTGAAAAATATTCCGGCAATCGAAATTTATCGCGCCTTCGATCCCACTGCGGCGACAACTTCCGCCGCCCAGGAACCGTTATTTTTGATTCTTACGATCCCTCCGGCGATGGTCTCTAGTTATTCCGAGAAAGATCATCTCCGCGTGGTGAATTCCCTGGATGCGAGCGATCTGGCCCCGCACGTGGGCTGGACTGCGTCTTACGCGGTTCGCACGCGCGCATCCGCAAAAAAAGAATCTGCGGATTCGAACCGCGCTAACTTGCGAGTGTATCCAGCGCCTGACCCTATTGCCGATCTCAAGACCCAGGTCACGCACTCTGGCATTGTGCTCGCTTGGACTCCGCCGCAGAAAGCAATCGTAGGTTCGGTGCCGCCCATCGCGGCCTACCACATTTATCGCGCGGAACCGGTTTTGGAGCTACAACCAGAAGCTCCTCCAAACGCATCTGTATCTCCTGTTGGAGTTCCCAAATTGAAAGCGCCTCTCGCACGAATCGGTGAATCACCCGAGCCAACCTTCCAGGACATGCAGGTGGAATTCGGCAAGACCTACGTGTACTCGGTTCGCAGCCTGGCGCAATATCCCGATGTAGCACTGGAATCCGCAGACTCGAATCTGGTGCTCATAACTCCGCGCGATATTTTTCCGCCGGCAGCGCCGCAAAGCGTAACTGTAGTTCTAGTTCCGGCGCAGGGTGAAAATCCTGCCTACCTCGACGTCTCCTGGGCCATCAGCCCTGAAACCGATATCGCGGGTTACAACGTCTATAGAAGTGAACGTGACGGTGTTCCGGGTACGCGTCAGAATTCGGAGTTGTTGCTTACGCCTGCATTTCGCGATATGCATGCGCTTCCCGGTCACCAATATGCCTATACTGCAACCGCGGTGGACCGCGCCGGCAATGAAAGCTCAGCTAGTGCGCCCGCTTCCGGCAGCATCCCAGTGGAAGGTCAACCGATAAACCATGACTGAAAATTCTCCCATCGATAAAATCATCGGCGGTAAGAACGATAAGCAGCTGCCTCGGCCCGCTTTGACCACCGGAATCTACACCGGCGCTTTGCTTGTAATCGTGACATTCGCATCTCTGGTGGCCGCGAATCGCATGCCCTGGCTCGATAACCGTGCTCTGGAACGAAACGCGGTCTTTTGTGGCTTGTTTGTGATTTTCATGTTGATCCCGATCGTTCGTTTCTATAATCGCCCCATACAGATGTTCACCTCCGCCATGATCGCCTGGGGGATGTTCGTAGTGGGCTACTACATCGCGGGCATGTTTTTCCGCAATCTCTTTGAGGTTTTGCGGACGCCATTTGAGGCCTTGATCGAAGGCGCCGTTATATACGGCGTTTTCGCAGTCGGTTTCTGGGTTGCCGCCATGGCCTACCATGCGCGGCATCAAGAGATCGAATCGCGCCGGCGTGAGCATCATCCGACTCCGCATCATCGATGAAATACTGCCGCTTTCAAACCTCCAGCTTCTCTGCCAACGAAGTTGATCGCTCGGTACATCAAATTCATCCCGACATCCGCAATGGAATCATTGAAGGCAACGAGGTTCGCGAAATCCGCGGAGAGTTTTGGGACAAATACGAAACCGCAGGTCCCAGTTGGCCGCTGAACTCCGTGAAACTTCTTCCACCTTGCACTCCGAGCAAAATCGTTTGCGTTGGCCGAAATTATGCTGAGCACGCCAAAGAATTGGCTAATGAGGTTCCCCAAGAACCCTTGCTCTTTTTTAAGCCGCCCTCTTCCGTCATCGGACCCGATGAGCCCATCGTCTTGCCGCGCCTTTCGCAGCGTGTGGAGTACGAGGGCGAACTCGCCGCGGTCATCGGCCGCCGCTTCCGCAACCTGAAGGCTAGCGAAGATATTTTTGCCTATATTCTTGGATACACCTGTCTCAACGATGTAACGGCGCGCGACCTGCAAAGGAAGGACGGTCAGTTTACACGCGGCAAAGGTTTCGATACTTTCTGCCCCTTCGGTCCGGTCATTGAAACCTCGCTCGATTTAGCCTCTGCGAAGGTCGAAACCTTTGTGAATGGGACCAGGAAACAGTCTGGACATACCTCGGAAATGATATTTTCTCTTGATGTTATAATCCGCTACATCGCGCAGGTGATGACGCTGGAACCCGGAGACGTTATTGCCACCGGCACGCCTTCCGGAGTGGGTCCACTGGCTGTGGGCGACGTCCTGGAAGTTAGCGTAAGCGGCCTCGGCACGCTGCGAAATTTCGTCATCGGGCCGGATGAAGACTCGGAAAATTGAGCCGAGTCTGCTTCCGGATGTAATGCTGCCCCGCGCGCAAGGCGAGTCTTGAAAGAACTTCTCAGAGATTGGCACAACTGGATTCCGCTGGCGGGCCTGGCAGCGCTGGCGCTCGTAGGAATTATTTTCTGGCTGCGACGCAAACCTGTAGATCCGAGCGAAATCGAACGGCAGCGGCGCGCGTTTTTGAATCGTGTGGGACGCATCGTCGAGGGCCAGGTTCTTGAGATTGTTGACCACGCTCGCGACTCTCACGCAGAAAAGCCGGCTGGCATTCTTGTGAAGAACAAACCTCCGTCATCCGGAGTTGCGCCCAACGGCACGCAAAAACTTCTCTACTACACCTATTCAATTTCCGGCGTCACTTACGAAACCGCCCAGGACGTGACCGGCCTCGAGGAGCGTTTACACCTCACGCGCGTTGCCGCCGGCCAAACAGCTAGCGTGAAATACGACCCCTCAAATCCCAGTAACTCGATACTTCTGGCCGATGACTGGTCAGGCTTGCACTAAGGCCGATTCTTGCTCGCAAATTTACAAACTCTGAATCCTCATGCTTGCTCTAGTCCACCGCAATAAATAGTTGCGACGAGCAGTGGTACACTCATCATTCGCCCGGAGGGAAATTTGATTCGCACCCAGCGTTTTTTGGTCAGCGCCTTCCTTGCTTTCATCGCCGCCTCGGCATCCCTGCATGGTCAACAGCAGACTCCTCAGCCGGTCGATCCGAGCCTTTATTCGGCCATGCGCTGGCGTTTGATTGGGCCGTACCGCGCTGGGCGCGTTTCTGCCGTGGCTGGAATTCCGGGCGATCCGGCGGTCTATTACATGGGCACTCCCGGCGGCGGGGTCTGGAAAACTTCCGATGCCGGCCGGGTTTGGAAGCCGATTTTTGACGACCAGCATGTCGCCTCCATCGGCGCGGTCGCCATCGCCCCTTCAGACCCGAATGTCGTGTACGTCGGAACCGGCGAGCAGACGGACGGCAACGGGATGTACAAGTCCACCGACGCTGGCGCGACCTGGACGCATATCGGGCTGACCGACGTCCGTTACATCAATACAATTATTGTTGATCCGCGCGATCCGAATATTCTGGTGGTAGGCGCGCTCGGCCATCCGATTCTCGGCGTCGCAGCAGAGGGCCCGTGGCGCGGCATTTTCAGGTCCACAGACGGCGGCAAAACCTGGACAAAAACTCTGTATCGGGATGACTTTGCGGGCGCCGCAGACACGGTCGCCGATCCCAACAATCCCCGCGTGCTCTTCACCGCGCTGTGGAAGCCGTTCGATTTCTTCAGCGGGCCTCCCGAGGTCAGAAAACCGGATTCCTGGATTTATAAATCAGAGGACCAAGGCGTCACTTGGAAGGAACTTCCCACCACGGGCTTTCCGGAGGATCAAGCGCTGGGCCGCATCGGACTCGCCGTCGCTCCGGGCACTCACGGCCAACGAATATTCGCTATCACCGAGCCCGGACTATTCCGTTCCGACGACGGCGGCCAGACCTGGCGCAAAATCGCAAATGACTCGCGCGTGGTGGGAAATCTTTATTTCAGCCGCGTGTTCGTGGATCCCGATAACGCAGACATAGTTTACGTAATGCAAACGACCACCTATCGCTCGACCGACGGCGGCAAAAATTTCACCGCATATAAAGGCGCGCCGGGCGGCGATGATTACCACGTCCTGTGGATCGACCCAAAAAATTCCCAACGCATGATTCTCGGCGTGGATCAAGGCGCCACCATCAGTGTGGACGGCGGCAAGACCTGGAGCAGTTGGTATAACCAGCCGACCGGGCAGTTCTACCACGTGATCACCGACAACCAGTTTCCTTACTATTCTTACGCCCCGCAGCAGGATAGCGGCACAGTTGTGGTGCCGAATCGCAGTGACTATGGAGAGATCAGCTTCCGCGATTGGTTCTCGACGGGCGGATTTGAATTTTGCTACATCGCGCCGGACCCCTCGAATCCAAACATTATTTTTTCAGGTGGATGGTACGGCAGCGTCGTGCGCTTCGACAAAATTACCGGCCAGATCACTCACGTTTTCGTGCGCAGCGGAGATTTCCGCACCACGCAGATGCCTCCCCTGGTCTTCTCGCCTGAGGATCCAAAAACACTTTATCTCGGCACGCAGTTTGTTTTGAAAACTACGGACGAAGGAAATAGTTGGCAAACCATCAGCCCGGACCTCACGGTCCCGCCCGGCGCTCCAGCAAACGGCGAGAAATCACCGGCCGGCGCCTCGGGGCATAGGCCTGAAAGTGATCTTTCACCCAGCGCCGAAAAGGACACCGAGGAACTGAACGCATTCGGCGCAGACGCCGACTCTGACGAGAAAGAATTCGAAGTCCAGCGTCCGGGCCGGCGCGCTGCCATCATGGCCATGGTACCGTCGCCTTTGCAAGCCGCGGTGATCTGGGTCGGTGCCAGCAACGGCCTGGTGCAACGCACGCAGGATGGTAGCGCGACCTGGCAAAACGTCACACCTGCAGGCTTGCCGGCTCACAGTGCGATCATCGCCATGGAGCCTTCGCATTACGACGCGGCTGGGGCCTACATCGTCACGCAGGCTGCCAAAGATAAACATCCGTATATCTATCGCACTCGCGACGCTGGCAAATCCTGGCAAAAAATTGCCGATGGTCTCGAGGATAACTGGCTTGCTCGCGTTGTCCGCGAAGATCCCGTGCGCAAAGGATTGCTGTACGCGGGAACCGAAAACGCGCTCTACGTTTCTTTCGACGACGGCGACCACTGGCAATCGTTGCAGCTGAATTTTCCCGCCTCCGACGTTCGCGATCTCGCCGTGCATGGCGAGGACCTGGTCGCCGCTACCTATGGTCGTGCCATTTGGATTCTTGACGATCTCTCGCCGCTGCGCCAAGCCCGCGCAGAAATAGCCGGCGCGAATGCCTATTTGCTGAAGCCCGCCGACACCGTCCGCGTGCGCTGGGACAACGATCAGGAAACTCCGCTGCCGCCCGAAACGCCCGCCGGGAAAAATCCTCCGGACGGCGCCATTTTCGATTACTACCTGAAGTCCGCTCCCACCGGGGTGCTTACACTGGAAATCCACGACGCGCAGGGGAAATTTGTGCGCCGATTCACGAGCCTTGCTGCCGCGCCCGATAGCACGCCGAAGAACGTTCCCGATTATTGGTTTGGTCCTATGCCCGCCCTTTCAAAAAACGTGGGACACAATCGTTTCGTCTGGGACTTGCGTTACGATTCTCCGAAAACATTGCCCTTTAGCTATTACGGAAACATTCTCGACTACATCGAGTACACGCTTTCCGACCACGCGATTCCCGAAGACACGCCGCGCGAGCAAACGCTCGGTCCCCTTGCTGTTCCTGGAAAATATGAAGCGATACTCATCGCCAATGGTGTGCTGATGAAGCAGCCTTTCACCGTCACTCTCGATCCGCGCGTACACGTTCCGCAAACTGATCTTGTAAAGCAATTGGACGCGCTGAACAGAATCGACGCTGGCCTGGCGTCAAGTTACCAGGCCTACCTGGCAATCGCACCGATACGCGAAGCGATCGCCGCGCGCCGGAAAAGTCTGGAAGATTTCATGAAGCTGCATCCACCGGTGGAGAAGAAACAAAATCCTCCGGGAAAAGGCATTACCGACGAAGCGTCAAAAGCTTCCACCCAGCCGCCAAATCCTTCCGATGCTGCGGCACAAAGTCCGCACGCAAAAGATGTAGCCGCTGAACCAAAGGAAAACGCCGAAGCCAAAGAGTCGGCGGCGAAGCCTGTTCAGGTTGCGGAAGGACAGGATTTGGCCGACGCGCTGAAAGATCTCGACCAGAAAATTGCGCTAATTCAGGAAGGCACTTTCACCCATCCTGCAATTGGCCCGGCGCATCGCGATCTGGCTCGGCTCTCTTTCATGATCCAGAGCGGCGATGCAGCTCCGTCGCAAACCGCTGAAGCAGCCCTGGACGAATCGTGCGGCAGCCTGAATAAAAACATCGCGGCGTGGCGCGATCTGGCCGCCCAAGGTTTCTCGTCCATAAACTCGCTGCTAGCCAAGTACAACCTCGCGCCGCTGCCGGGTCCGCAGAGCCCGCCGGCCGCACCGGACGTGTGCCGAGCGTAATAAGGTTTTGTCAGGGGGGGTTCCATTTAGCGCCGAGGTTTCGCCCAGCAACTTGCCCTGTTCTTCAAACCAATAAAACCTAGGCCCCGGAAAGCGGCTCTATAGACAGACGGGGACCATTCAATCGCTTTGTAACGCTCCCCTTCCGCTGGGCGCATTCTCCCGAACCTCCGGATCGAATGTCCAATTTGGCTGTTGTGATCTGGCTCTCAAACGTGTTTCATTCGAAACTGCAACTCGAACTCCGGATCCCATTCGGTAGCTTTTGATTTGCGAAGGGAGAGATTGAAGTGTCAAGCGCTCGTCCGCCTTCGTGGAAAATTCTTCTCGCGTTCGCCATCATTTACTTCGTATGGGGCTCAACTTTTCTAGCCATACGCGTAGGCGTTCGAGAAGTTCCGCCGTTCCTGTTGGCAGGCATGCGCTTCACCGTCGCCGGATTAGTGTTATACGGCTGGCTGCGATTGACCGGCACTCCCTCGCCGAGCCGCCGCGAATGGCTGGCAGCCACTTTTCTCGGGGCTTTGATTTTTCTGCTCGATTATGGCTGTCTGTTCTGGGCCGAGCAACGCGTTCCGTCAGGCATAGCCGCCGTGGTTCTGGCGACCATACCGGTATTTATCACGCTGATGGAAATTATCTTTCTGCGAACGCAACGTCTGACCGTGCGTCTATCGTTAGCGCTTCTAGTAGGACTCTGCGGCGTGGCCGTGCTGGTGAATCATTCTTTTACCTTCGGAGAAGTGCCCCTCAACCGCGCCGGAGCGTTGGCACTGCTGTTCGCTTCTTTCACCTGGTCTATCGCTACGATTCTCACGCGTCGCCTGCCGCTTCCGGCCTCGAAACCGATGAGCGCGGCCGCTCAAATGTTCTCCGGCGGACTCCAGCTATTTGTTCTCGCCGCACTGACGCAGGAGTTTTCGGGGTTTCATGTGCAGGCGGTTTCCGCCACTGCGTGGTGGTCGCTAGTTTATTTGATTATCGCAGGCTCCATCGTGGGATTTACCGCTTACATCTGGCTGCTGCACTATGAATCTCCCACGAAAGTTGGTACCTATGCCTATGTGAATCCCGTAGTAGCCGTAGCAGTAGGATATTTTGTCGGCAAGGAACCGATCGGTCCGCGAACATTGCTGGGAGGCTTGCTCATTTTAATCAGCGTGATCACCATCACTACCACGCCCAAGCAAAAGGATTTACCGGCGCGCGAAAATGACGAGTTGCTTCCGGCCATGGAGTCCGGGTCATCCCCATCCGAAACAAGCGTCGCGCGGCAAGCGCCTAAATTGTCCTAGCCGAAACTTTGACTAATTCTTGGCTTCCGCTATATTTGTTCGGATGAGGAATTGCAAGCGCGCCACTCTTAAAGACTTTGCTTACACTCAATTTCCTTTTCATTTCGTCGGAATTCTAATTGGCACCCAAACGGCGGGCCTGCGGTGACCGAACACCGCAAACATCGCGACCGCATTGAAGAGCTCCGCAACCTCAATGTCGAGGCTGAAGCCGGTGGGGGAGCCGAGCGCCGGGAACGTGAGCACAAGCAGGGCAAGCTCAGCGCCCGCGAACGCGTCGATTTGCTGCTCGATGAAGGCTCCTTCGAAGAGCTCGACAAATTCGTCCGCCACCAATCGCACGATTTCGGCATGGAAACCCAGCGCCCGCCCGGCGATGGCTTCATCACCGGGTATGGCCGCATCGATGGCCGGCTAGTGTACGTCTTCGCGCAGGACTTCACGATTTTCGGCGGCTCGCTCTCCGAAGCCAACGCCTCAAAGATCACAAAAATTATGGACTTGGCGATGCGAGTGGGCGCGCCGGTGATCGGCTTGAACGATTCTGGCGGAGCCCGCATTCAAGAGGGTGTGAAGTCGCTCGCGGGTTACGCCGAAATTTTCCTTCGCAATACGCTAGCCAGCGGTGTGATTCCGCAAATCAGCGCAATCATGGGACCATGCGCGGGCGGCGCAGTTTATTCACCCGCCATCACCGATTTTATTTTTATGACCCGCGACACTTCTTACATGTTCGTTACCGGCCCGGAGGTGATCAAGACCGTCACGCACGAAGAAGTCACAAAACAAGAGCTGGGCGGCGCCATGACCCACAACGAAAAGAGCGGTGTAGCGCATTTTGTTTCCCGCGACGACGCTGAATGTCTGGCCATGATCCGCGAACTCTTCGGCTACCTGCCGTCAAATAATCTAGACGACCCTCCTCGCCGTGCTACCAGCGATCCTTGGGACCGCACGCATGCGGCGCTCAACGCGCTCGTCCCAGAAGATCCGCGAAAGCCTTACGACATCAAAGACGTGATACTGGCCATCGCCGATGATTCCGAGTTCTTTGAAGTCCACGAACATTTCGCCAAAAATATTGTCGTGGGTTTTGCCCGACTTGATGGCCACACGGTAGGGATCGTCGCGAATCAGCCGGCATTCCTTGCCGGAGTGCTCGATATTAGCGCATCGGTGAAAGGCGCGCGTTTTGTGCGGTTTTGCGACGCTTTCAATATCCCGCTCATCACCTTTGAGGATGTGCCCGGATTTCTGCCCGGCACGCAGCAGGAATTTGGCGGAATCATCAAGCATGGCGCGAAACTGCTTTTCGCCTTTGCCGAAGCTACGGTGCCGAAAATCACGGTGATTACCCGGAAAGCTTATGGTGGCGCGTATTGCGTGATGGCTTCGAAACACATTCGCACCGACATCAACTACGCCTGGCCCACCGCCGAAATTGCCGTGATGGGTCCGGAAGGCGCGGTGAATATCGTTTATAAGCGCGAAATCGATCGCGCTCCCGAAGCGGACCGCGAAAAAATTCGTCGCGAGAAAATCGATGACTTCCGCGACCGTTTCGCAAATCCCTATGTCGCCGCCGAGCGTGGCTATATCGACGCCATTATCGAGCCCGCCCAAACCCGCGCGAAGTTAATCACCGCGCTACGCTCGCTGGCCAATAAGCGCGACACCAATCCGCGCAAGAAGCACGGCAACATCCCTCTCTGACCTGCGCCCGCGCAGGACGTCGACCAAGCCGCCACTATGATTTAAATGCTCATTCCGAATGGCTCGCACCTGCGGTACCAAACTTGGTCCCTACGAAATTGAATCTCCGCTCGGAGCGGGAGGAATGGGCGAAGTGTATCGCGCGCGCGATACTCGCATGGGGAACGTATTCGACGCTGCACCGGGCGCCCAAACCTTTGTCGTCAACACAATCGAAGAAGTTGCAGCCACCCCCCTTGTCTTGGTCAGCAATTGGCCCGCGGATCTCAAGAAGTAGCTTTTGCGAATTACATGCTTTTTAGTTCACCGTAAGCGGCGCCGACACGCTGCCGATCCTGCCGCTCAGGTTGTCTCGCACTACAAAGCGCACTTGATAATTCCCGGCCGGAAGTTCCAGCGCATTTTGATACAAGATTCCGTCCGCCTTGATTTTGTCCAGCGCCGCCGAAGGGACGGTTCCCTTGATCGTTTGGCCAGCGTGGCCTACCGGCGTGCCGGTCTTCGTAGCTTGCGCTACAAAGTCGATATCGAAACGGTTTTTGTCCCTCTCGTCAATCACGCCCGAAGCCGGCAGATGCACGGCAAATCCAATTTTTTTCTTGTCTCCATCGGGTGTAACGTGCTGCCATCGCACGGTGACCTGAATTCCGGTGCTTTCAAATGGAGAACTCAAAGCAAACGCGACATCGTCGGTGTGTGTCAATTGCGGATCGATCGTCGCATTTGTGACTAAGAATCCTGTCCGCGCGCGCACCTCAACATCTTTGCGCGCAACCTGTACTTGCAATTTCCGCCAGCCGGGCTTGTTGTTGGTGTTATCGACGTAATATCCCAGCAAGTAGTAGCTCGCGGAATCATCAGCGGCGCGCTTAAAGCCCGCGGCCAGGTCGTTGTTGTTGAAAAAAGCGCGGCCGCCCGTCATCTCGGCGAAATTTTCAAGGCTCTGCACAGTAGAAGCTTGCAGCGAGCTTCTACCGGCAGCAGCATCGGCGAATCCGGGACCGCTGAGCCCGCCGGAATACGTGGCATCGCCTGTAGGCGAAGTACTCAACAAGCCACGAACATCCACCGGATAAACCGAAATCTGCGCGTCATTCAATGCTTCCATCGTCCGCTCGTACAGCACCGACAAACTCCCGCCCGGGAGCGAAGAAGGTGAATCCAGGCTGAACGGAAAACTTCCCGTCGCCCAGATCAGAGATTTTCTTCCCGGGACTCCGGAAAGAGACCACGCAATCGCCAAAAAAGCTTTCATAGTGTCTTCGATAGCCCGCGTCTGCTGGTAGCCTCCTTGAACTGCGTCCGCACCGGTAATAAATTGGCGCATTTTCTGGGAGGGATCTTCACTTACGCCGATTCCGCCGGTCAGTTCGCTGGTCTCACCGGAGGCAGCGGCGATTTTCCCATCTGTGCCAAACGATTCCATGTCCGACATTTCTCCGCTAGCTTTCTTCAAGGCGGTAACGATCGAAGCGGGATCGCTGTTTAGCCCGCTCAGCACCTGTAAGCCTTTTCTTCCAATTACCACCAGTCCAAATAGGCGCCCTGATTCCAGATTGTCGGCCAGATATTTGATCAATTGCTTCCGCCCGATGGTCTGATCGAGAAACGGAGTATTGATAGTGTCCAAAGCAATCACGGTAATGGAGGATGGCTGTTGCTCGAGCGTGATGTTGCTAAATGTGTTTGGCGCGTTCGTTGTTTGAACCGGACGCGCGTTGCCTGCATTCACTTCCTCGAAGATGGCGATTCGTTGCTGCTTGCTATCTTCCAGGATTTTGAAATCGTCTCGCGTCAGTTTTCCCACATGATTGCCGGATTTGTCAGAAACCACGACCGGCACTTGGACCAGAACCGTCTGGGACCTGAGTACCAGCTTTTTCTCTTGGTCCGCGCCGTTATACCTGCGCACATCGGGTTCAGGAAGGTTCGCAGGCGCGCCCAGATTCGCCGGCTGTCCCGTCATCGGGTCAATTTCCTGCGCCCATACACAGGTCGAGAGAAAAATAATCCAGCATAAGAGACTCAATAACTGACAGCGCATATTCTGACCTCATTTGCTAGCGGCACGACGGTTTCCAGTGTGGCCATCATCTTGCCACGCTTCTCTGCCTCTGGAGTGCAATTCACGGCCATAAGATGCCTGTGCTTCCCCGTGGCATTTCTGCGATTTCCTAGAGCATCCGGAATCGCCGCCATGGCTCGAACGCTAGCATCGGTTCCCGGAAGAAAGTATGATCTTTTGCGCCAATTCGCTGAAACCGGTGTCTAAGGAAACGATCACCTGATAATTGGCGGCTAGCTCTATGTCTAATGTTTCCACAGTGTTTGCGATATCGGCGCGCAAGATCGCCGCTGCTGTAGCTCCTTGCGCGAATACCGATCATTTACTTCGAAGCGTCAGTCTTGACCGCGATGCCCTGGAGGATTCCTCCCTAAGAATTCCTTATGCAGACATGATGTTGTTATCCGAGCATGCCGCCAGGATGACGAAAGATTGCGCTTTCGGATTGCACGTAGGCGAACACGTCGATCAACACGAGTATGGCCTAGTGGGATATTCAGTAACCACGAGTTCAACTCTGGGCCAGGCGCTTCGCAGCCTCATGCGCTATTTGCCCATCTGGACGAATGTAGGCGTGTTCAGGTTGGACTTCGAAGGCTCGGTAGCACATTTCCAATGGGAGTATTCGGATTCTTCTCTCCCCGAACCTCGCCACGACTGCGAAATGTCCATGGCCACCGTGGCGCGATTCAACCGGCTCACCACCGGTTCAACCTGGACGCCGCGCGAAGTCTGGTTCCGTCACGCGAAACCGCGAGACACCTCCGAACATTCGCGCATTTTTCGCGCTCCGGTTCGATTCCGGATGCCGTCGAATGCGGTGCTTCTCGATACCGCATTACTCGACCTTCCATTGGAAAATGCCAGGCCCTTTTCGCACGCTGCGATCACTGCGCTAGCCGAACAACTTCTGGTGCAAGCTGCCGGTGAGGCCAGCTTTTCTCAGAGCGTACTCAGCTCGATCAGGCAAAGATTAAGTTACGGGGAATTCGACGTCGACACCCTCGCACGACACTTCGGCGTGAGTCGACGGACCTACCAAAGACTACTAAAACACGAGGGTTCGTCGCATCGAAACCTGGTCCAGCAAGTTCGCCGCGAACTTTCACAGCATCTGCTTCTTGACGCTCACATGACCGCCACAGAAACCGCCCACGCGCTCGGATACGCCGAACACAGCGTATTCCATCGTGCCTTTCAAAGGTGGCACGGCCTGCCTCCTGGAGGCTTCCGAGGTAGCTGACTAGAAAACCAGTCGAGGGCGCAAGCTGGCTTTTTGGGTCGATTTCCGGTAGCATGCCGTGGTTTTCCTCACCGCCATGATTCGCCAAGAATTGGAGATGCCATGTCCAAGAATGCCCCGAAGACGAAAAGTTTGGTCGAAGCGCTTGATGCGCTGATTGAAAAATATCACCTGCTGAAACATCCTTTCTACCAGGCTTGGACTGCCGGCAAGCTGTCCCAGGATTCGCTCGCACTTTACGCCGAGCAGTACTATCAACACGTTCGTTCCTTCCCGGATAACCTGAAGCAGCTCGCAGCCCGCACAAATGGCGACGCGAACCTTCGGGCGTTGGTAAACGAAAACCTGGCTGAAGAGCTCGATCCCGCCGCGTCTCATCCGATGCTTTGGAGGCATTTCGCACAGTCGCTTGGTGTAAGCGAAGCATCGATGGAAGATGCGCGCCCGCTGCCCGGGATCGCCGCGTTGCTCGACACCTTTGATGAAGTCGCTGCCCAAGGTTCCAAAACTCAGGCCGTGGCCGCATTTTACGTGTACGAAGCGCAAGTCCCTGAAATCGCCACGCAAAAGATTTCCGGTTTGCGGCGCTTTTACGACATCACGGAACCGCGCGCCCTCGCCTATTTCGCCGTTCACGAGGAAGCCGACGTCCGCCATCGCGCCGCCTGGCGTGATTGGCTTGCGAAGCAAAATGACGCAGACACCGTCTCGGTGTTATGCGCCGCCGAGCGTGGTCTGAAGGCATTGTGGGGCGCGCTCGATGCGGTGTATCCGCAAGGCTGCGCGTCGAAAAATTAGGATATTTCTTCGAGTTCAGGTCTGCAGGCTATCGCAAGATGCGGGTCGCTAAATTTTCTTTTCCGTCTTCGTTAAGATGCTTCGCATTTTCCGCATCTAGTACCCGATAAGAAATGAAAAACTTTCAGCTAGTCGCCGCGAGGGGACTATTCTGTACCGTTAGTAGCTCGGAGAGGGGAGGAAAGTCAGCTCGGCCTGTGAGCCCTGCCAACGGGTTACTGGCGCTTTAGCGCCTGCACCCCTTCGGGGCCGGCTATGAATGCTTCGGAAGCGAACTTCAAAAACAATCCGTGCTCGACCACTCCCACCACATGATCCAGGTGATGCGCGATCTCTTTTGGATCACTCATGGGCCCAAACGCGCAGTCGATAATGTAATGCCCGCCATCGGTAACGTACGGTTTTTTGTTGGACCCCAGCCGCAAGGTCGGTTTCCCATCAAGTTTAGCTAACTTCTTTTCCGTCGCCTGCCAGCCGTACGGAACAACTTCCACCGGAACAGATACCAGCGAGCCCAGCCGCTCTACAATTTTAGATTCGTCGGCAACCACAACCATACGCTTGCTTGCGGCCGCCACGATTTTTTCGCGCAACAAAGCACCGCCATGGCCTTTGATCAGGTATAGCGGCCCAGGCAGTATTTCGTCCGCGCCATCGACGGTAAGGTCAATTTCCGTGTGTTCTGCGAATGTGCTGAGCGGAATATTTAGTGCGCGGGCTTGCTCCGCGGTTCGCTCCGAAGTGGGCATGCCTACGATGCGCAGATTTTCTTGCGCCACGCGGCGCCCCAGCGCGCTCACCAAAAATGCAGCCGTCGAGCCAGTTCCCAATCCGAGGACCATACCGCTTTCAACCAGCTTCGCAGCAGCTTCGGCGGCGGCCTTCTTCCACTGATCTTGCGGCGATAGATTCACAGGTGAACTCATTATCTGGGCATCTCCAGCGAGGCACATCATAGCCGTACAGGCCGCCCTTGCCAACCATAGTACACACCGCGAAAAGGGTTGTTAGATTCTGCCCAAGTCGGAGGACCTCAACGCGCAGACGATTGAGAACCAAAATGTTAGAATCCCACTGCTTTTCGCGCAGGGGAAATGTTCAAGAAAATTCTGATTGCCAATCGTGGCGAGATTGCCGTTCGCATCCTGCGAGCCTGCAGAGAACTTGGCGTGCGCTCTGTGGCCATCTATAGCGACGCGGACCGTGCTTCGCTTCACGTGCGTCTTGCTGATGAGGCTTATCCTATCGGCCCCGCTCCTTCTCGCGAAAGTTACCTGGTCGTTGAGAAAATCATTGGCGCCGCGCGTTATGCCGGATGCGACGCGATTCATCCCGGCTACGGATTTCTCGCCGAAAATCCCGCTCTGGCGCGTGCCTGCGCGGATGCAAAGATCACCTTCATTGGCCCCTCCCCCGAGGGCATGGAAAAACTCGGCTCAAAAACCGCCGCGCGCCATTTGGCTCGCAAGACGAATGTGCCAACCCTCCCCGGCACGCGCGATCCCATCGCAAAAATGGAAGATGTCCGTGAAGCGGCCCGCGAAATTGGATTCCCCGTTGTACTAAAAGCCGTTGCCGGTGGCGGCGGCAAAGGCATGCGCTTGATTGAACGCGAGGCCGAGTTTCCTGCAGGCTGGCGCGACGCTTCTTCAGAAGCTCAGAACGCATTTGGCGATGGCCGCTTATACCTCGAAAAATATCTCTTCAAGCCGCGGCACATTGAAATCCAAATTCTTGCAGACACTCACCGCCACATCGTCTATCTCGGCGAACGCGAATGCTCCGTGCAACGCCGCTACCAAAAAGTAATCGAAGAAGCGCCGTCGCCCATTATGACGCCGGAGCTTCGCCGCGCGATGGGCGATGCCGCCGTGAAAGTGGCGAGAGCCGGCGGCTATACGAACGCTGGGACCGTGGAATTCCTGGTCGATTCGAGCCGCAACTTTTATTTTCTGGAAATGAACACGCGCCTGCAAGTGGAGCATCCGGTAACCGAATTGGTCACTTCGCAGGACATCGTAAAACTTCAGATTCGTATCGCTTGCGGTGAGCCGCTGCCATTCACGCAACAAGACATTACGCTCCGCGGCCACGCCATCGAATGCCGCATTTACGCCGAAGACCCGGACAATAATTTCTTCCCTTCGCCCGGGCGAATCCTGGACTGGCGCGCACCCGCAGGCCCCGGCATACGCTTCGATGACGGCGTTTACAGTGGATGGACCGTGCCGAACGAATACGACCCCATGCTCGGAAAATTAATCTCGTATGGAAACGACCGCACAGAAGCAATCGCGCGCCTTCAACGAGCGCTGGTAGAGTTTTACGCCAACGGAATAAAAACAAACGCCGAGCTTTTCCAGCGAATCCTCGCGACCCCCGAGTTTCAAGCAGGCGAAATATACACCCGCTGGCTCGACGATTTTCTCTGCAAGCCGCGTCCGTCAACCGTCGGGGCTTCCGGAACTAGCTCGCTCGAAGAAGATGCTGCGACAATTGCTGCCGCGCACTGGAGCATGTCTCATCGCCAGGATTCTCCGAACACGAAGTCAATCATTAGCCAGCCCGAATCGCGCTGGAAACTGGAAGCACGCCGCGAGCAATTAAGAGGCGAGCCTGAACTATAGAAATAGGAAGCGGTAGGAACACCAAGCTGAGTGAGTACCTTGAAAATTGAAATCGAGTTGGACGGAAAATCACGAAGGGTCGAAATGATCCACACCGGCGAGCGACCCCGCTGGACCATCGACGGCCGCGCGATCGAGGCCCAGGCAGTGGAAGTCTCGCCCGGCATCTACTCCATTCTGATCGCCGGCCAATCTTTCGAAGCGCGCGTAGCTCCCGAGCCTGATTCCGCACTCCGCGTCACGGTGGCAAACCGTGAGTACCGCGCCACGATTCGCAATCCTCGCAAATGGACACGCAATCGCGGGCTCGGTGCAGAAGCGGAGGGAAGTCAGCAGCTCAGGGCTCCCATGCCCGGAAAAATCGTGGTTCTGCTGGTAAGAGCGGGTGATCGAGTCGATGCCGGACAGGGAATCGTGGTCATGGAAGCCATGAAAATGCAGAATGAAATTCGCTCCTCCAAATCCGGCACAGTCGAGCGGCTACTGGTTACGCAGGGACAAACCGTGAATGCCGGCGAAGTAGTCGCCATCGTCACCTGAAGCATTCGTTCCGACGGCTGGACACCAAAAGCAACCCTCCGGCATCCTCCAAATTCCCGAAACGCTGAATATCCCGATACCTGCCAATTTCCCAGCGCCAGCCGTTTACCTTTACGTTCGCTTCGTCTTCACAGTGTCTTCCCAAACTATGCGGCCGCTGCCAACATACCTCTAGCGAACGCAGGCAAGCAGAGCCTGGATCCACTGGAGAGACACAATGCTTCACATTTTCTTGGTTTGGTTGGCGGCGGGATTGGTGCTGGCGACTGCTGCTCTAGCGTGGATCATGCTCTGCGGAGCAACCGCTCACTGGGCCGAAAAAGAAGGCCTCACATTCTGGAAAACTTTCACCCTCTCTTTTTTCTTAACCCCGTTGGCCGGAGCATTAATGGTTCTATCGTTCAAACCGCCGCGAACCGCCCGGTCCTTGGCAGAAACCACAAGCCGCGGCTAATCCCCTCGCAATTTTTGCTATATCTCGGTCTCACGCAGCAAGACCCAGCAGCGCGGTCCTCCCGTTCACGGACCCCGGGGAATCCAGGTCATGCTCGACTTAGGAAAAAATCGTCTAGTTTGAAGCGGGGAGTTTCCCTGCAGATTCTAGAATTTGCCGCGCCAGATAATTGGTTACGTGCGAGTCATCGCGCGCCTCGATCATATAGGCCGAGCGAAGGAGTTGCTCCTTGCGGTTACGCATCATGTCGCGAATGGATTGCTGCACTTGCGGATCGGAAAGTACGCGCTGCCCCGCCGTTTCTTTGGCAATCATTTTCAATATGCGATAGCCGCCCTGGTTACCAATCGGCTGGCTCACCGAGCCAACCTTCATACTCAGAACCAACATCTTGAGCGCCGGATCGGAGCGATTTAGCGCGGACTCGGGAACGAATCCCAGATCGCCCCCTGTCGTCGCAGTAGAATCTTCCGAATAGTCCATGGCCAATTGGCCGAAATCGGCGCCAGAAGCAAGCTTTTGTTCCAGCATAGCTACTTTGCTCTTGGCCTCCGCATCGGTTTTCGCTTTATCGTTTTTGCGATTGTGGACCGAAGGGTCGGGATGTGGCGTAACCACGATCTGCGCGATGTGATATTGAGGCTCAGCCACGTTGAACTGCGCGCGGTTCTTGTTGTAGAAGTCCGTGACGTCCTGGTCCGTGATCGAAATCTTCGCAATCACTTCGCGATTCAGCAGCTTTTGGACGGAAAGCTGCCGGCGAATATCGTTTTTCAAATCATCGACGGTAAGTCCGGTATCGTGCAGCTTCCTCTGAAACTCTTCCTCGGTGTAGGGACTCTTGGATTCCGTGAATTTGTCTTCGACTTCGGCGTCGGTGGCAATCAAATTCATTTTGCTCGCGCGTTCCAGCAGAATTTCATTGTTGATCAATTCGTCCAAAATGCTGAGCTTCAGCGAGAGAGCTTCTTCCTGAGAAGGCGCGGGCGCTTCCGCATTCACGCGCGTGCGAAAATATTTTTCCACCTCCGCGCGCGAGATATCCTTGCTGTTCACCGTAGCCCACACATCCGGTCCCGGCGCAGCTTCTTTCTTGCAGGCGGCCACAAACATGCACGCTGCCACCGCCGCAAGAATCAGGATTTTTCGTTTCAAACGGAAAACTCCTTCGCAGGAGGCCTCAAGCAGCCTTTTTCACGCGGCCGGAACGGATACAGGAAGTACAGACGCGAATGTGCTTGTGCGTACCTTTGATCACGGTTCTTACCCGCCGCAGATTCGGATTCCAGCGGCGCCGCGTCACATTGTGAGCGTGGCTGATCGTATTGCCAAAACGCGGCTTCTTGCCGCAAAGTTCACATACCATTGCCATTGTTGCTTTGCTCCAGACAGGAAGTTTCAAATCCCTTGAAGAATCATGCTACCAGAGATTCTTCCAAGCAGGAAGCGATTTGCCGCTCTAAACGCGCCACAAAGGTCGCCTGAATGATGTATAAAACCCGGCCAAAAATCGGCTGGAAAATTAGGCAGCGACAGGTTAAGGTTACGCCACGAATTTAAACTAAAGAGACCGCCGCAGCAGCAGCCGTCAATTCTCGCGCGCACAGGCCAATACAACGATGAACAGAGGGCGCTGCGGCATCATCGCTTTGCTTCCGATCGTAATTTTAATCGCAGCCGTATCGCTGGCTTGTCAGTTTACTCCTGCGCAAAAATTCCGCGGAAGCCTTCGCGGGATCGTCCAGGATGTCAGCCAAGCGCGCGTCCCGTCCGCGAAGGTTGTTCTGCATGCTGCCGAATCCTCCGTCGAAGTCCAGGCCACCGCGAACGAACAGGGAGAGTTCCGCGTCGACAATCTCGCCCCCGGAACTTATCACCTGCTCGTGAATGCCAAGGGATTCGCTGAGGTGCTCTCGGACGTGACTATTATGGTCAGCTCCGTGCGGGACATCACCATCACCCTGCAACCAAGCGTCGTGCAACAGACTGTGAAGGTTCAGGGACAAGCTTCCTCCGTTACCACCGAGCCGATCGACCTTGCCAGCGCCGTCCATCAAGGGGTGGTCAGTTCGCAAGACCTGGAAACAATTCCACTAGCTGCACGCAGTTTCGCTAACATCGCCTACTTGGTACCCGGAACGGAGCCAGTCGAGCCATCCGATCCCACCAAAGCGCGAATAACGGCGGTTTCCACCGGGGGCAGTTCTGGACTCAATAACGAACTCTCGGTCGACGGCGGCGACGATTCCGATGACTACATCGGTGGCTTCCTGCAGAATTTTTCGCCCGACACGATTCAGGAATTTGCCGTGCGCACCGCGCAGGAGGATGCGGACACTGGCCGAACCACCGCTGGCTCGGTGGTGATCACGACAAAGCGCGGAAACAATGAATGGCACGGCGATGAGGCCTTCTATGATCGCGCCGCGGCGCTCAACGCACGCTTCCCCATTGAAAACCCCTCCCCCAATCCGAAGCAGCCATTTTCACGCCAGAATTACATCGGCACCATCGGCGGCCCCATCATTCGTGACAAATTATGGTTCTTCACCTCCTTCGAGTACGTACACGAAGACGCCAGCATCGCCTACAGCCCGGCCAGCCAGACGCAATTTAATGCGCTCGCTCAATTGGCGGCCGAAGGTTTGGTGGACGTGAACGGCAAAATCGTGACCTCTATTCCGGTGCCAAATTTTGTTCCAGTTCCGTTTCGCGATTATTTGGGCACCGCTCGCTTCGATTGGGCACAGTCTCCACGCTCGCAATGGTTCTTGCGCGCAGGGATCGACAATTACCTGACGCATAACGCGGGAGTGCAGCAGGCCGCTCTTCCTTCCACCGGCGCTGAAGCGCACAACAATTACATGAATCTGGTCCTCAGCAACCAATTCACCTGGAGTCCCACATGGGTGGGATCATTCGTTTTCAGCGCTGGTGGCTTGCACCTCACCGAAGCACGTAACTCGGACCTCGGCTTCGCGCTCGCGTTTCCGTTCACCGCTACATCAGCGACCATCTCAGGCCTGGAGACATTTGGCGACAATCAGTTCCTCACGCCCATTACAGCATTTCCTATTCTGCGCAATCAGGAAAAATATCAGTTCCGCTACGACGTAACTCATACCGTAGGCGCCCACTCCGTTCAGTTCGGCGTGAATTTCATGCACGAACCGGTTCTGGATGGCGCGTTGGCATCCAACGCGGAAACGCTGGTAACCTTCCCAAACGATCCAACCTTCTATCTTACGAATCCTGCGCAGTTCACCGTTGATCTGGCCAATGGCAGTATGTCGGTTCCCGCAAGCCATGGCAGTTTTTCGCAAAACGTGCAGCGCCTCGGGCTATACGCTGAGGATTCCTGGCGGGTGCGCGCCCACCTCACGGTCAACTACGGCTTGCGTTATGACCGCAGCTTTGGCCTGTTCACCGCCTCAGACCGGAGCCAATTGCAGAATCCCGCGTACCTCACTCTCAAGGCCCTCAATATTCCGCTGATCAACGGCGCTCCGCACGACTTCAATGGGGCCGTCGGGCCACGGCTCGGTATCGCATACTCTCCCGGACAATCTACAAACACCGTGATTCGCGCCGGCATTGGCATCTACTCGAACGACCTGGCGCAGAACGGTTGGGTGCCGGCCCTACAAGCTGTGAATACACCCGTCGGACCATGCACCTTCGATTCTGCAACGAAGACGCTAGTGGGCTCGGGGTGTCTGCCTCCGGCAGCTTCCACTGGCCCGGTCGGCACTGTTGCCGGAGCAGGCGCCATCATCGCGCCGGGATATAAGACGCCCTACGCTCTGCACGTCAGCGGCGGCGTCCAGCACGCCTTCAACTCAAAGTGGATGGCCAGCGCCGACTACATCCACGAACAAGGGAATCACGGTTTTAGGCGCTATCAATATCAAGCGGGCTTCACGCTGTTCTCTCCGCTGTTCCCCTCTGATGTGACTGACCAGCGAAACAACGTTCCGAACGTTACCGTTTTCAAGTCGGATAACCGCTCGAGCTATAATGGATTGCTCCTTCACCTGCAGGGCAACGTTTCGCGCCGTTTCAACCTCATTGCAAATTACACTCTCTCCCGCGCCAGCACCTGGGGTTGCGTGCTCGGTGAGCTTTTTGATTACGTTAACGGCGTCTGCAATCCTCTGCAACCGTTCGGCAAAGGGGATTACGGCCCGTCGGGTGAAGATGTCCTGAGCCGTTTTGTTTTAGCCGGCACGCTTAAAGTTCCAGGCGGATTCGAACTAACTACATTGACGCAAGCGGAAAGCGCCCGGCCGTTTACTTTGACCACTACCACTCCAGTCACCGGGCTCGGCGACGATTTTGACGACCGCGCGGTAGTCAACGGTGTTCCCACCACTCTGGATGAACTCCGCGGAACCCCCTATATCCAGGTTGACTTGCGCGTGAGTCGCCCGATTCATTTTCGCGAGCGCTGGACGCTAACGCCTTTCATCGAGTTCTTTAATCTCTTCAACCGCAACAATCCAGGAGCCAATTACGTGACCGACGTTGGAGCACTACCCGTCCCGCCATCGCAAGTGGCCGCGGGAAATATCACCGACATCTGCACGAACGCGGCGTGTACCACAACAAAGCCCATCACCAGCCTGAATCAGTTGCGCCTACCCGGGGGAGCTCTGGGAGATTTCTTTGGTCCTGGCACCACGGTAGGAATTCCTTTCGCCGCGCAAATCGGCGGGCGGCTAACTTTCTAACCTGCCTCATCTTTACTTTTTAGGTATGCTATCCACCGTAAAACCTTGGAGGTGCGGGTTGTTTCGAATCTCGCGGATTGGCCTGGCTCTGTTTGCGCTGTTTATACTCGCTGTACACGTGCGGGTAAGTGATGCCCAGCAGTATCCGGCAAGCACTTACCAAGAAATGCGCTGGCGCATGATAGGTCCATTTCGCGGCGGTAGAACGCGCGCCGCCACCGGAGTCCCCGATCAGCCGAATGTTTTTTATGTCGGACAAGGAGACGGCGGCGTTTGGAAATCCGACGATTACGGCCGCACCTGGACACCCATCTTTGAAGATCAACCTTCGCAATCCATTGGAGCTATTGCCGTAGCTCCGTCTGACGCGAATATTGTCTATGCTGCGAGCGGCGAAGGCTTGCAACGCCCGGATCTTTCCGTTGGCGATGGAATTTATAAATCGACCGACGCCGGAAAAACCTGGACTCATCTCGGCTTGCGTGATGGACAGCAGATCCCCGCTTTGGCAATCGATCCACGCGACCCCAATCATGTTTTTGCCGCCGTTCTTGGCCATCCTTACGGCCCCAATGAAGAACGCGGAATTTTTGTTTCCACCGACGGCGGGCAAACCTGGAAGAAATCTCTCTACCAGGACCAGGACACCGGCGGCTCGGACGTTCAGATCGATCCCACAAATCCCGATGTACTGTACGCTTCGCTTTGGAAAGTGCGCCAAGGTCCCTGGGAAGACGGCAACGAATACAACAAAACTGGCGGCGGCCTTTTTAAATCCACGGACGGCGGAAATACTTGGCGTCCGCTCACCCACGGCCTGCCTAAAGATCTGGTGCAAATTTACGTGGCCATTGCGCCAAGCCAGCCCAGTCGCCTATATGCCACTCTCGGAACAACCAAAGCTGGCGATTATTCTTCAGCAAGCGGTCTTGGCTTCTACCGATCCGACGACGGCGGCGAAAGCTGGCACATCGCCACCACCGATGGTCGCCCCTCCTACCGCATAGGAGGAGGCGATCTGCCCATCCCCAAAGTGGATCCGAAAAATCCTGACGTGGTTTACAGCGCGAGCATCGTCACCATGCGCTCAACGGACGGCGCAAAAACCTGGGTCAGTTTTCGCGGCGCTCCGGGGGGCGACGATTATCAGAACCTGTGGATCAATCCCCATGATCCCAAAATGATTCTGCTCGTCAGCGATCAAGGCGCCATCGTTACCGTGAACGGCGGAGAAACCTGGAGTTCCTGGTACAACCAGCCCACCGCGCAGATTTATCACGTCGGCGTGACCAATGAATTTCCTTTCCGTGTTTGCGGCGGACAACAGGAGAGCGGCTCGGTCTGCATTTCAAGCCGCGGCAACGATGGTGAAATTAATTTCAGGGATTGGCACCCCGTGGGCACTATTGAATACGGCTACGTTGCTCCCGACCCGCTTAATCCCGAGCTCGTCTACGGGGCCGGCAGAAAAGAAGTCAGCAGATTTTACCGCAGCACCGGGCAAGTAAAAAATGTCACGCCAATTCCGGACAACGATCCAAAGTTCCGCGCCGATCGCACCGAACCAATCCTGTTCTCGCCCGTCGATCCGCACGTCCTGTACTATGCCACGAATTTTTTATTCAAGACCAGCGATGGCGGCGAAACCTGGCAAACCATCAGCCCCGATCTTTCGCGCGAGAGGCCCGGCATCCCCGCAAGTTTGGGCCAACTGGCCGCTGATGACACCAAAGCGGAAAAGATACGCGGAGCGATCTATGCCCTCGCGCCATCCTTCAGAGACCTCAACACGTTATGGGCCGGCACCGACGACGGCTTATTCTGGATTACCCGCGACAGCGGCAAAAATTGGACGAACATTACTCCTGCGGAAATCACTCCCTGGAGCAAAGTGACACAGATGACCGCGTCGCATTACGACGAACAATCGGCCTACGCTTCGGTCAGCCGTTTTCGCATTGACGATCTTCACCCGTACATTTATCGCACGCACGACGGCGGCAAGACTTGGCAGTTGATCATCCATGGCCTTCCCGATAACGCGCCGGTCGATACCGTGCGCGAAGATCCCGTCCGCAAAGGCCTGCTCTTCGCCGGCACTGAAAACAGCGTCTGGGTTTCGTTGGACGACGGCGACCACTGGCAGTCCCTGCAACTGAATCTCCCGCATACTTCCATGCGTGACCTTTGGATTCACGACGAGGACTTAATCGTCGCCACCCACGGCCGCTCCTTCTGGATACTCGACGACATTACTCCGCTGCGCCAAATCGACCAATCAATCGCAAACGCCGATGCACTTCTTTTCAAGCCTGCACCCGCATATCGCGTGAAGCGCGACACAAACACCGATACTCCTATTCCGCCCGATGAACCATCGGGGGAAAATCCACCGGACGGCGCGATCATTGATTATTTCCTAGCCTCTTCCGCTCGTGGCCCTGTAACTCTGGAAATCTTAGATGGCCGCGGCAATGTAGTCCGCACGTACGCCAGCACGGACAAGCCGGAACTGACTCAGGAGCAGTTGGAAAAACAGCTCATCCCCATTTACTGGGTGCGCCCATTTCGCGCTCTTTCCACCGACCCAGGAATGCATCGCTGGGTCTGGGATCTGCACTACTCCGCACCTGATTCTCTACGCCAGGAGTATCCCATCGCCGCCGTCCCTCACGACACGCCGCGCTTGCCGCTCGGTCCCCCCGCCGTCCCCGGCGAATATACCGTCCGTCTCAGCGCCGACGGCCATACCTTCAGCGCGCCTCTCACTATAAAAATGGACCCCCGCGTGAAAATATCGACAGCTGATCTGGAACAACAATTCCAAACGCAGAGCCGTCTCGCATCCGTAATGACTCAAAGCACGCACGCGATCCAGGAAGCACGTTCGCTTCACGACCAACTCGACCACTTGTCCAGCGATCCAAATGATTCGCTTGCTGCCTCCTTCAAAGACCTCGACAAGAAGGTCTCAGCCATCTTGCAAGGCCCGTCCGGCGACGATGGCGCGCAACCAAGCCTGACCAGCGTCAACGGTTCGGCGACCGCTGTTTACGCGGAATTAGATCGAGCCGACGCCAGACCGACCTCGGCGCAAGCAGAAGCCGTATCGAAAATCGAAAAAGATTTCGCAACCGTGGCAAAACAATGGGAGCACCTGAAGTCTCAAGACTTGCCAGTACTCAATGGTCAGCTTCGCGCCGCAAATCGTCCGGAAATCCATCTCGAACCCAGCAAAGATTCAGACCAAGGTGAAGGCCAGGATATCGATTGAACTCTGGAAAACTGTTGGTACGATCTTACTTGGAGACGCGAGCTTTTAGCTTTACTCGCCCGCCTTCCACGCTAACCGTGTACTCCACTTCTTCGGTCCCTTTACGCTTCAGCTCTTTCGTTTTTTGCCGTACGAAGCGTTCGAAATCTTTCAAATTGGGGGCTCCCGCCTTTTCTCCGGTTTCCGTTCGCGCATCGATCAGCCGCTGATAAAGCTGTTGCACTTTTTCCATTTCGCTCTCCGGATCGGAGAACGATGCTGTGAAGGCCTCCGCCGCTTTTCGCTCCGCCACGGCAATACTTCTTTCCGCAACCGCAACGCCCTGGCTCGCGGGAGACGCCGGCGGTACGTTCTTGGGAGCGTTCAAAGCAGCCGCCCGCGCCCGTTCCGCTTCAATCGCCTTAGCCGCCGCTCCAAAATGGCGCTGCTGCGTGCCACTTTCTTTCTGCATGGTTTTCTTGCGCCACATTTCCACGTACTTTGCGTACATCTGCGCAAGCCCATTATATCGAAACCGTTGCGCATAGCTTAATTCGGCCGTGCGCTCGCTATATCGCCGCAAAAGCGATTCCACGCGCCACTGCGTGTCCGATGGAGGCCGCGACCGTCCTCCGCCGAAGAATTGTTCGTATTCAATCTTCAGCGTGCGCACGTCGCGCTCGATCTGGTTCAGTTCGTCGTCAATGGAAGCAGCCATGATTGTCTGTCTGTGAACAATTCCAGCGTAGAGTCTGCCGCCGTACCCGTCAATGCAGTCGTGCGCCTCTATGTCGCAAGAGAAATCATGGGGCTCGCACACTGATTGCCAGCCCGTTTTCGCTGTGTTCCAATAGCTCTGCGATGACTTCTCGCGCCCATCCAGCACAGAAACCGCGGAACGGCTCTTCCAAAATGCGCGAAATTCCCTCCGTGGACCAACTGCTCGGCCGGCCCCGCTTGCTCGCTCTGGCCGAAAAATCTGGCCGCGCCCTGGTCACGCAATCCGCGCGCTCCGTTCTCGCAAATGTCCGCGACCGCATGAAAACCGACGCATCCAGCGCAACTCCGCAGGCTATCGATCCAGAAAATCTCGAAACACAAATAATCGTCCAGGTGGAATCCCTGATCACGCCTTCGTTGCGGCGCGTAATCAACGCGACCGGCGTCGTCCTGCACACCAATCTCGGCCGCGCTCCGCTCTCTGCGCAAGCCGCCGCACGCATCTCACAAGTTGCCACCGGCTATTCGAATCTGGAGTACGATCTTGAAACGGGCGAGCGCGGCCAGCGTGACGTTCACACCTCGCGTATGCTCGCGAATTTGGTCGCCGCCGAATCCGCCATCGTCGTCAACAACAACGCCGCCGCCGTATTTCTGGTACTCAACACGCTTTCAAAGGGCGCCGAAACTATCGTCTCTCGCGGCGAACTAATAGAAATTGGCGACGGTTTCCGCATCCCTGACATCATGTCCGAAAGCGGCGCGATTCTCCGCGAAGTCGGCACCACCAATCGCACGCGCATACGCGATTATGAACGCTCCATTACCGAGCGCACTCGCCTGCTCCTGCGCGTCCACCCATCAAATTTTCGCATCAGCGGATTTACTGAACGCCCATCGCTAGAAGATTTAGTGGCGCTAGGCCAACGCTCGCAGCTCCCCGTATTCGAAGATCTTGGCTCCGGCTGCCTCGCGGATCTTTCATCCAACGGTATCTCGGAGCCCGTAGTGGCGGCCAGTTGCGCCGCCGGAGCCTCGGTCGTTTCATTTAGCGGAGATAAATTGCTGGGGGGCCCACAAGCAGGCATCCTCGCGGGAAAAAAGGAAATCGTCGAACGCATCCGTCGCAATCCACTCTTTCGCGCCCTGCGGGTGGATAAACTAACGATCGGCGCTCTCGAAGTTACTTTACAAGCCTATCTGCGCGGCGCTGTGGACGAAATTCCCGCCCTGCGAATGATTCGCCTCTCCGCCGACAGCATTGGCGAACGCGCCAAAAAATTGATCGCGCAGCTGAACTCCACGGTGTCGAACGATGTAACTTGCCGCATAACTCCAGGGTTCTCGCTAATCGGCGGAGGTTCCACGCCCGATCAGCAACTCTCCACCGCTCTAATCACAATCACCACCGCCCGCCTCTCCGCCGCCGAACTGGAGCATCGCCTGCGCAAAACAGTCAACGGAATCGCCGTAATCGCGCGCATTGAAGACGATCAGCTAATTCTCGATCTTCGCACCGTATCGGTCACCGAAGAATCAGAACTCGCCAACGCTCTAGCCGCCGCGTTAGCCGCTGAGCAGCATTAAAGAGTCAGTGTTTGGTGAAGGTAGCTCCGCCTTGCAGCTGCCGCCCAAACTTACAATCGGTTAATCACGCTGGCCACGCACCCGGCCCCAAATCCATTGTCGATGTTCACCACGCTGACATTAGAAGCGCAACTATTCAGCATACCCAGCAGAGCGGTCAGCCCTCCAAAGCTCGACCCATATCCCGTGCTGGTCGGCACCGCAATCACTGGCACGCCCACCAGTCCCGCCACCACACTCGGCAGCGCGCCTTCCATCCCCGCCACGCAAACGATCACTCGCGCTTCCGCAAGTTTCCCGCGGTGTTCCAACAACCGGTGCAGCCCCGCCACGCCCACGTCATAAACCGCTTCCACTCGATTCCCCATGGTTTCCGCGGTAACCAACGCCTCTTCCGCGACAGGAATATCGCTGGTCCCTGCTGTTACAATTAGGATCAAACCTTTTCCGTGCACCGCACGCGAGCGCCTAATCACGATGGCGCCCGACAGCGCATGAAATTCGGCCGCGCGAGCAATCTTTTTCACGCTCGCAAGAGTTTTCTTGTCGGCGCGTGTAATCAAAATGTTATGCGACGCCTTTGCGCGCAACATTCGCCGCGCGATTTCTGTCACTTGCTTGGGAGTCTTGCCTCGCCCGAAAATTACTTCCGGATAACCTTGCCTCAGCGCGCGGTGATGATCGATCTTTGCAAAGCCCGCATCTTCGTAGGGCAGCCCGCGCAATCGTTCCAGCGCCGCTTCCAGGCTGACTTTTCCACTTCGCACTTCAGCCAGAAATTTCTTAACGTCGCGCTCATCCATCGGATTTTATCACTCGGCTGCTTTTAAGAATCCTTTGAAATGCAGCACTCGCATTCTAGCATCTCCCGGAACGGGCATTCTTTTAGCTCTCCCGTTCCACATGTGCTAAAGTTGCGCGCAGTCGGCGTCCGTGCACCCACCATTGGAAGACGCCTGTTGGTCCATCCCATTCAATCTGGAGGAACGCTATGTGGCTACTTTGGGAAATTTTGATTGGTATCGTGGTCGGTTTCCTCGCGGGACAAATTGTAAAAGGCCACGGCATGGGAGTGCTGGTTGACCTGATCGTTGGAATCATCGGTTCACTGCTGGGAGGCTGGATATTCGGATTGCTAGGCCTCGCCGCTTACGGATTAATCGGTCAGTTGGTGATGGGAGTCGTCGGAGCCGTAGTTCTTCTCCTGCTCGTACGTTTGATCAAGCGCGCCTAGCTAAAAAAAGCGGAGGGCATGCACGCGGTTGCCGGTGCATGCCCTCAGGCTTGAATTAGGCAGTGCTTTGCTGCCGTCAGTTTTCCGCTTTCCCGTTCACGTCCACCACCGTAACCGGCCCATATTTCGATAACTTATCCTGCATCTGTTTGCGATCGCCCACGGCCACCCATTGCATATGGTTTAAGTCCACGAATCTCTTGGCCGCGGCCTGAACGCCGGCCGCATCAACTTCGGAGACGCGATCCGGATACTTGTCCCAATAATCCATCGGCAATCCGTAATACTGCACCGTCAACCAATCGCTGAGGAGCTGAGCTGGCTGCTCCAGCGACAATGCGAAGGCTGCAATGATCGAGCGACGCGCTTCGTCGAGTTCGCTCGCCGGCACCGGTTCGTCATTGATGCGCTTGAATTCGAAAACAAAGCGCTCCATCGCGTCACCCGTTACCGTCGTTCGTACCGGGGCAAACGCCTGCCAGTCGCCCGGATATATGTCCGTATTGAAGCGGCTGTAGGAGCCATACGTAAGGCTGTGCTCCTCACGGAGGTCCAGGAAAAGCCGCGCCTGCGGTCCGCCGCCCAACACTTGGTTCATAACCACCAGCTTGTAGTATTCCGGATCCACGCGCCGGATTCCCCGATCGCCCCCCACGATGTATGTCTGCACCGAGCCCGGGCGATCCACCAACGTGAACTTCGTGGGCTGCGGACTCACCGCCTCGGGAAAAGACAACGGCGCTTCCGCCGCGCCTTTCCAGGCGCCAAAATATTTCTCCACCAGGGCGCGCATATCGGCACTCTTGAAATCGCCGGTCACTCCCAGAATCGCGTTGCCCGGAACATAATGCTGCCCGTGGAACTTGTTCAAGTCCTCCACGCTTAATTTCTCGATAGATTCTTTCGTCGGCGACGCAATGGCCATCGGTGTGTCGCCATAAATCACATGCCGAAACTCCCGTTGCCCCAGAAAATTCGGGTTCGACAGGCGCTCCTCCAGGCTTGCCTCTTCCCGTTGCTTATATTTATCAAGTTCGCTGGCGGGAAACGCCGGATGCAACACCACATCGCTCATCAAGTCCAGAATATCGGCTGTGCTATTGATCAAGCCCGACGCGTCTATCGTCGAAAAGCTGGCTCCAAATCGAGAACCGGCGTCCAACGTCGCGCCCAGCTGATCCACTTCTTGCGCAATCTGCGCGCTCGTCCGCCGTTCCGTTCCTTCGCGCAACATTTCAGCCGTGAACGACGCCAGACCCGGCAAATCCGCCGGATCCGCAAGCTGTCCCGGCCGTATCCACATCGTGAAGGCGATGGTTGGCAGCTTATGGTCCTCTTGAAGCACGAGCGTTAGTCCATTGGGCAGTGTTTGCACTTCCGGTCGAGGCAATTGCACGCGCAATATTTCCTTGTTCACCGGCGCGCGATTCAGTCGCTGTACTTGGCTCAGCGGCGCTGCTTTGTCCTGCCCCTGTTGCGACCGCGCGACCGGAGCCATAAAAATCAGAGCGGCAAACATCGCGGCACTGGCGAACGCGGCCCAGGACTTCGAGAAATTCCCTCTCATCGTGCTTTCTCCTATTTTCATCTGGCCCTTGAATAATCTCGCGGACCACACTGTGGCGCGGCTCATTTTCCCGCCTTTGGCGCCGAAGAGGTGTCTTCTGCGGCAGGCAAGGTGACCACTACCGTTCGCTGATCGCGCGCTAGAAATCTCTTCGTCGCTGCGTTAACCTGCGCCAAAGTCACCGCGTTCTCTTTGGCCAGGGTCGTGTTGATCAGGTTCGGGTCGTTAAAAAAAACCGTGTAACTGCCGATCAGAATCGCGGTAAACAGATCGGACCGTCTGCGCTCGATGAATTGCCGTAAGAGCTGCGTCTTGGCCTTTGCCAGTTCCTGCTCGGTAATCCCGTCTTTCACCACCGCATCGATTTCCTGATCCATGGCCTTTTCCAGGTCTTCCACTTTCACGCCCGGCCGCGGGTTCGCGGAAAAATATAGCTGACTCGCGCCGATGCGCGCGTCAGCCTGCACTGAAACATCCGAAGCCAGTTGTTTTTCTTTCACCAAATGCTGATAGAGCCGCGAGCTTTCGCCCTGCCCCAGAACGATGGCAAGCTGCTGCACTGCGTAGTTTTCCGGCGTGTTTCCCGGGGGGATGTGGTAAGCCATATCGACTTCCGGCAAACGCGCCAGCGGGTCATAAATGATCTCCCTACGTTCGCCATAGTGCGGCTCTTCATCCAGCAGCACTTTCGGCGGCGCGGGCTGCGAAGGAATCGAGCCAAAATATTTCTTCACCTTCTCCAGCGCTTCGTCGGGATTGAAATCGCCCACCACCGTGAGTACGGCGTTATTCGGCGCGTAGTAGATTCGGAAAAAGTCCTTCACGTCTTGAATGGTGGCCGCATTTAAATCCACCATCGACCCGATGGTGGAATGTTTGTAGGCAAAATTGTCGTAAGAAAGATTGTCCAAATCCAGCGACGCGCGCCCGTACGGCTGGTTGTCGACCCCTTGCCTTCGCTCTTCCTGCACTGCGTTGCGCTGGTTGTCCAGATTCGCTTGCGTGATGTTCAGCGCGCGCATGCGATCGGATTCCAGAAATAATCCCAGGTCGAGCTGATTTTTCGGCAGCTCCTCAAAATAAGTAGTGCGGTCTTCGGTAGTATTGCCATTCATCCCTCCGCCGTTATTCAGCACCAGGCTGAAATGCTCGCCCTTGCCAATATTTTCCGAGCCTTGAAACATCATGTGCTCGAACAGATGCGCGAATCCCGTACGTCCCGGCCGCTCGTTGCGGCTTCCCACGTTGTAGCAAACGTCGATGGCATACACCGGCGCGCTGTGGTCCGGTACCAGAATCACGCGCAGCCCGTTGTCCAGTTTTACGTCTTGAAATTCAAGCTTAGGCACTTTCAGATCGTTATCGGCCGGCGATGCATCTAGCGCCGCACTCGCGCCCAGGACCAGGGCTATCGCTGCGACAAAGGTCGCAATCGTTCTCCACCTCAAAGACATTTTCTCTCCTCCCCAATGCGGGGCTTTATTCTCCACATTTCTGGTATCGCTGGCAAACCACACTTCTGGCAACTCAATTTAGACGCAATTCCAACGGAGACGATAGCTCAGACGAGAGATCAGACAAAGCTGCCTCCCGAAAAAAAAACGCCGCCGGTCAGCCGAAGCTAAACCGGCGGCGCTCGTGTCACGCTTATTTAGTTTTCGTATTGCACTTGCAAAATCTCGCCCGCCAGCCGGGGCATTCGCCCGTTCCTTGCGCGCAGGGCTGCTTCCATGCGTCCCATAGCGACTGGTTTACGGTTGAGTTGCGCGGACACCGGCTCATCGGCCAGCTGTATACGCTCCATGCGAATTCCAAGCGTGCGCTCGAGCTGCTGCAACTCCAGACGTTGTTCACGTCCGAAAATTGTGGAAGCAATTCCGCGTTCGCCCGCACGTCCGGTCCGGCCGACGCGATGAATGAAATTCTCCGCGATGTCCGGCAGGTCATAGTTAATCACGTGCGCGATGTCCTGCACGTGAATGCCGCGCGAAGCCAAATCCGTCGCGATCAATACGCGGATGCGTCCTTGCTGAAATCCAGTCAAGGCCGACGTGCGTTGCGATTGCGAACGCCCGCCGTGAATCATCGCCGCAGCGATCCCTTCGCGGTTCAAGCTTTTCGTCAACCGCTCGGTCCCGTGCTTGGTGCGCACGAAAACCAGGCATCGCCCTTTTTCTTTGGCCAACAAGCGGTGCAGCACTCCAAATTTCCGATCGCTCGAAACTTCGAACGCCTGCAACTGCACGTTTTCTGAAGGTTTCAGTATCGATCCGAACGCCAGCCGCACCGGATTGCGCATGTAATCGTGAACCAAATGCGCTACCGAAGCTTCCAGCGTCGCCGAAAAACACATCGTCTGCCGTTCTTTTGGCAGCACCGCTGCAATCCTGCGAATCGCGGGAAGAAAACCCATGTCCAACATGCGGTCCGCTTCGTCCAGCACCAGCACGCGCAGCGAACGGAAGTTCACCAGCTTGCGCCCGAGAAAATCTTCGAGCCGCCCTGGAGTCGCTACCACCACGCGCGCCCCTCGGCGCAGCGCGTTCAGTTGCGTCCCTTCGGACAATCCGCCCACCACCAGCGCCGCCGGCGAAAGCTGTTTGCCGCGTAACGCGTCATACTGCGCCACCACCTGCATTGCAAGTTCGCGCGTGGGAACCAGCACGAGTGCTGCGATCCCGGGCGTGACCTGCTGCAAGAGCTGCTCGATCATCGGAATCAGGAACGCAAGAGTCTTGCCCGTTCCCGTTTGCGCGGTGGCCAGCACGTCTTTGCCTTCTAATGCCTTTGGAATAGTCGCTGCCTGCACCGGAGTCGGTATAGAAAACCCGGCTGCTGCCAGCCGCTCCTTGGTGTAGGCGGAAATCGCCATGTTTGAAAATACTTCTGAAATTACTTCTGTGGAACTTTGCATCATTTACCTTTTTGTCTGGCAGGCTGTCGCCGCGCACACACACCATTTAGGCGGGGCATGACGATCAGCTCAAATCCAGTTCTTTTGTTTTAAATTACGCTGAAGACTTACGGAGAAGACTGATGGCGGGTGTTCTCAGATCAACTACTCAACCAGAGGAACCGCACAACACAACCGCGGTATTAAGCGCAAACGCAGTATAACATAGATCGCGCCCCGGTGCGCCCTATTTTCACCAGCTTTCCAAGCGCATGCTGGACCCGCCCGCTGTAGCTTGGGCAAGAATCGCGCCCGCGTCGAATAACTCGTCCGACTCTCACTAGGCTGCGAAATCACCTAACCAAACCAATCCGTCCGATAGGCAAACCACCAACTCGCCATCCCAATCGGAATCGTAGCCGCAAGCGCCCACCACAAAGGCAAGGCCATATCCGCGATCAGACCCAACACCGTGAAAGTAGCCCAGAAGATCTTCTTCTGCATCCCTCCATTTTATCCCTGCGCCTTCCTTACGTCTCGCGCAGCGAAAAACGAAGTTCCAGGCCTCGCCTTATGCCATCGAAGTCAACAGCTCCGCCAGCCTGTCGTAACTCATAGCTGCGCCATGCTCCATGCCGGTTTTCAGCGCTCCGTCGCGCGCCGACTGTGACGAGTACAGCACCGTCTGGGTCATGGTGGTCTTACCAGCGTCCTCGGTGAACACCAACGTCACCAGCGTCTCGCCGCCAGTCCAATCCTCGTCCCACACTTCCGTGAACACCAGCCGCTCGGGCGCCGCGACCTCGCGACAAACTCCGCTCAGCCCCATGCTTTTCCCTTCCGGGTTGCGCCACTCAAAGCGAACTTTGCCGCCCACCCTGCTATCGAGCTCACAGACCGCCAGCCGCCACTCCTCCGGCCCATAGAACCAGCGCTTCATCAGCTCTGGCGTGGTCCAGGCCTTGAACACCAGCCGTCGCGGTGCATCAAACACGCGCGTCATGGCCACCTCTCGGTCCGACGGCGTGGTCACTTTCAACGTTCCGCTGTTTTTCTTAATCGGCGCTCTTTCGCTTTTTGCTTCCACGTTTTTTCTCCTTCGCTTTTAATTCCTCCAGCACAGCGTCCAGCTGCTGAAAGCTGGCTTCCCAAATCCGCCGGTAGCGCCCAATCCATTGCTCCAACTCGCGAAGCGGCGCCGCCCGCAACCCATAGATCCGCCGCTGCGCATCCACGCGTACATCCACCAGCCCGGCCTCGCTCAACACGCGCAGATGCTTCGAGACTTGCGGCTGCCGCAGCCCCAGCCGCTCGACCATCTCACCCACCGGTCGCGGCCCCCCGCGCAACAGTTCCACAATCTGAAACCGGTTCGGCTCAGCTAGCGCTTGAAGTGTCTCGATCATCGCGCGTGATAATATGCCCCCATTAGAATATGCGTGTCAAGGAATATTCCTAGAAAAGAATATAATGTCGAAGAGACGCCGATTCGGAATCCGGCGGAATATTTCGCGAGTGGATTACTAACAGAGGGGCAGACCTCCGATGGATCACCCAATATTGAAAGGCCCTGCCAGGCGGTAGTGTCCTAATTTGATTTCTTGAGGAGTCCAGAGGTAGCCTCCTGATCTTGACGTTCTGGGCATCGGGCGTGGGGTGTTACGCACGGAGGTGCAAATGGGGCTGATACCCAAAGAAATCGAGGCGCACTATCTGCAAGGTGGGGAGTCGGAGCGGCTGTCGAACGAGTGGGGTGAGCTTGAGCAGCTTAGGACCCAAGCGATTCTGGCTCGGCATTTGCCTTCGGCACCGGCTGTCATTCTCGACGTAGGCGGCGGGGCGGGAGCCTATGCGTTCCCGCTTGCCAAGCAGGGATACGAAGTCCACCTGATCGATCCTGTGGAACTTCATTTGGAGCAAGCGCGGTCTTATGCGGAGGCATCAGGAGTCACATTGGCTTCGATTACACAGGGGGACGCCCGCCAGTTAGATTTTCCCGCAAGCAGTGCCGATGCCGTTCTCTTGTTAGGACCGTTGTACCATCTGGTTGAGCGGTCGGACCGTCTCCAGGCGCTTCTTGAAGCGCGACGCGTCCTTAGACCCCGAAGCGTTCTCTTCGCGGCCTCGATCTCTCGTTTCGCCTCGCTGATCGACGGGCTATCTCGAGGCTTCTTCCAAGATGCGGACTTTCGCAAAATCGTTGAAGCAGATTTGACCCACGGTCTGCACAGCAATCCAACGAATCACCCGGGATACTTCACCACCGCCTACTTTCATCGCCCCGAGGAGTTCGCCGCCGAGGTTAGTGGTGCTGGGTTTGGCGATATCCAGATGCTCGCGATCGAAGGTCCTGCGTGGAGTACGACTCTGTTCCGTGAGGCCTGGAATGACGCAGTACAACGACAGAGGTTTCTGGAGTTTCTATCCTTGATCGAGGGCGAACCTTCAATTCAAGGGGCCAGCGCCCACGTCATGGCAGTGGCTTCTCGGCCTAATTAGGACACAGGCCTTCATCTTGACTTTGCAGAAACCGCCCACCTAGACTCGATGATTCGGTCTTACCCATGGCGAAAACTAGAGGAACCCAAATCACGGTCGGTGTTAGCGGAGCCAGCGGCGCCATCTACGCGCAAACCGTCCTGCGCTTGCTCGACGCCGACCCGCGCGTCGAACGCGTCTTCCTGGTCACTACCGACGCCGGCCTCCGCCTGCTGGCCACCGAACTCGACATGGTCACCGCCGACGGAAAAAAAATCGCTTCACTCCTCACCGGCACGCCCGCAAAAAAGGTCGAATACTTGCCCAACAAAGACATCGGCGCCACCATCGCCTCCGGCAGCTCTCCCGTTGACGCCATGGTGGTCATCCCTTGCTCCGCCGGCGCACTCGCCTCCATCGCCACCGGCATCGCCAACGATCTGCTTTCCCGTGCCGCCGACGTTTGCCTGAAAGAGCGCCGCCCCCTGCTACTCTGCCTCCGCGAAACTCCCCTCAATCGCATTCATCTGGAAAACATGCTGCGCGTCCACGACGCTGGTGCCACTATCATGCCGGCCATGCCCGCCTTCTACTACGCGCCCAAATCCATCGACGACATGGTCACCCAATTCGCCTACCGCGTCCTGGCACAGCTCGGTCTGCCCCAGGAAAAACAATACCGCTGGCGCGGCAGCAAGCATCCGTAGCGCCGGCACAAGTGCGCGAGAAAAATGTGCAGAGCCTATCCTTGGTTTTCGAAAGCGTAGAAGTTTTGGCGTGCGTCTTTAATTTCCCGCTGCCTGCGCGTATCGACGAAAGAAACTGTCCTGCTTCCACTGCGGCCGCTGCGGATCGTTCGCCACCGCAATCATCAATCCGCGCATAATTTCCTCATAACCGACGGCAGCCGACAGATCCACCGGCTGGTTCAAGTCATCCGACGGCGCGTGATAACGATTGGTCCGCCAGTCCTTCACCATCTGCTCTTCCGGTGTCCCTTTATCGAATCCCACCTTCATCGTTAGCGACGGAATTCCGGCGCGAATAAAACTGTACTGATCGCTGCGAATGAAAACATTCCGCAACGGCTCCGGATCGCTTTGTATGCGAATGCCGTGGTCGTTCGCCACTTTCGTCACGATGTCGCCCAAGTCCGATTCTTGCAGGCCGTACACCGTCAGTATTTTCATCGGAAAAAGCGGCAG